>Ga0153947_1000749_pt1 | contig 15871 bp, 20 predicted proteins | sample TSNJ031MetaG_FD_104697 | JGI IMG/M metagenome (GOLD analysis project Ga0153947, IMG submission 104697) | Attine ant fungus gardens microbial communities from New Jersey, USA - TSNJ031 MetaG | ecosystem: Host-associated > Fungi > Mycelium > Unclassified | place: USA: New Jersey, Wharton State... | reverse complement strand
ATCGGCGGTAAATTCCACGCTGGCGGGGAAGAGGCCCCGCCCCTCTTTTCCTTCGCTCTCACCGTAGAGCTGCTTCCACCACTCAGAGAAAAAGCGGAAAGATGGCTCATAGCAGGCCAGCAATTCCACGCTCTTTCCGCTCTCGTAGAGGGCATGGCGGGCGGCTGCATACTGCCAAGCAGTATTTTGCAGGCCGGGGGGCAAGCAGTCTGTCATTCCCTGAGCCGCTCCCTGCATCAGCGCATCAAGGTCAATGCCTGCCACTGCAATGGGGAGCAGGCCCACCGCGGTCAAAACAGAAAATCGCCCTCCGATTTCATCGGGGACCACAAAGCGCTCATATCCCTGGGTGTCAGCCAAGCCTTTCAGCGCGCCGCAGGTCTTATCGGTGGTGGTATAAATCCGATCCCCCGCACCCTTCTTGCCGTATTTTTCCTCCAGAAGGGATTTGAAAATGCGAAATCCCACAGCGGGCTCTGTGGTGGTACCGGATTTGGATATGACGTTCACGGAGAAGTCCCGGTTCCCTATGAGAGAGATGGTTTCCAGCAGGGCATCGGTAGATAGCCCATTTCCAACAAAGTAAATGTCAGGTGTGTTCTTTTCTTTTATATTATAGTGAGGCGAGGCCAACAATTCAATTACCGCTCTCGCGCCCAGATAGGAACCGCCAATTCCGATCACGACCAATACCTGAGATTGCCGGCAAATGTTTGCCGCCGCCGCTTTGATGCGGGCGAACTCCTCTTTGTCATAATCCATGGGCAGATTCACCCAACCCGTAAATTCCCCGCCGGGGCCATCGTGCCGGGCCAGCATTCCCGCTGCCGCGTTCAGCGCCTCCTCCCGGCTCTCCAGGTAGCCGGTGGACAGAAAAGGAGATAACTTGGACAGATCCAGTGAGAGCATGATAAAAGACCTCCTTTATCGCATTTGTTTTCTTGGTTCCGATCAAAATTCAGTATAGCATAAAGCGCGCCTTATTTCATCCGAATTTTGGAATTTTTTCCGAGGCCGCGGTGGTATGAGATGCGTTTGCGGGGAGAGGCGGCGCCCCGCTCCATCCTGGCGGGTCTTCTCATTGCAACAACTTTTGCCGTTGACAGAACGTGGAGATTCCGCTAAAATAAGATCGGTAACGGTCGGGTATACCAGCCTGGCCGACAATTTTGTTCCCAGCAGCTTGGGGATGGAACGGAGATCCTATGGAAGAATGACGAAACTTGTGCGCTTCCTGCAGGACCGCCGCCTCTCCGCCTGAGTTGAGGCAGTTCCATTTCACGTTTGCCCCCGTACCTCACCAGGATAGAGGGCCCGCCTCCTAAGCGGGATGTAGTGCGTTCGAGTCGCGCCGGGGGTGCCAGAAAACGCCGGAAACACTGGGTTTTCGGCGTTTTTCCATGCCGAAAAGTTGAAACTGATTTTCTCTGTCCCCGGATCGAAACGGACAGTCCACGAAATCGAAAACACCGCAAAAACCTGCTAATCGTGTCCTCTTGCTTTTCGCGGTTTTCCTTTCGCTTTTTGCAGGAAAGCGGCGTCCTGCTAATCAAAATAAAAGGTTTTGGCGGTAAAGCGGCCTCTCGCCTGTTCGTTAGCAAGGAATAATCATGTGTCATTTCGCGCTCTGCCCCAAAATCTGAGACAGCACGGAGACCAAATTCGGGTTTTCCTGCAGCAGTCCGAGCAACTTTTGCACGTTGTTGTCGATGGCTTCTGTTTTCTCCTCCGGTGCGTAGAATGCCGCCTCAAATTTTTCGGCAGTGCGTTGCCTGTCCTCATCGATGATGTGCGAGTAGATGTCTGTGACCATGTTGACCTGAGAGCGCCCCGTGTCGCCTTGCACCGACTTAATATCGCCCTGGTTGAGCTTCAGCTTGTAGGTCCGTGCGGGTGTGGCGCAGGCTGTGGAACACCACCGGGGATCAGCGGCGGGATGACCTGTAATACGTTGCGCTGCTCCAGGCTTTGCAGCGCATCGCGGTTCACCCGCGCAAGCTCCTTGTCGATGAAAATTGAGGCATCGTTGTTCGCCAGCTTTTCATCATCAATTTGCACGCAGTCCCATGTCAGGCCAAGAATTTCCCCCATCGGCAAGGAGCCGGCGAAAGCCAAGTGCATACACAGGGCCAACAGCGGCTCCTCGCAGAGCGAAACGGCATGGAACAGCTCGTCCGCCGTCCAGATGTCCCGCGTCTCCGGGTCGTGGCGCGGCAATGTTGCGTGCAGCGCCGGATTCTTGGCGATGTACTCCCAGCGGACGGCTTGATTGAACGCGCAGCGCAGTATGCGGTGAATCTCAATCACGGTGCGCGGGGTGATGCTCCGCTCCGCCCGGCCGGGCATGGGCGCGGCCTTGCAGGACAGCGGCTTTTTGTAATACTGATCGATACTCCTTGTATTCACATCCTTGAGCGGCATTTTCTCGATGTGCGGATCAATGTAATTGGCAATCAGCGATTTTCGCGCCGAATATGTGGACAGTGCCCACTTGTTCTGACCGTAATTCTCAACGAACTCCTGAAGAAAATCGCTGACCGTCAGCGCGGTCGGCACGATCAGCGTACCGTTGATTTGCTTCAGCTCAACCGCGGCCTTGCGTTTCTGAACCGCACATCAATGTTGCCGAGGCTTGTGCTTACATGAAGCGCTTTGGGGCCGTTGCCCGATGTGTCGGGAAGATTACAATACCCGCCGCTGGATTGGCATTGGGCGGTGAAGTTTTCCGCTACGTCATCAATACTGCATCGAACCTCTCCTGTCGAGCCGTTTATTGAAATAGAAGTCTCGGCGTATATATATCTGCAATCTACAAGACCACTGCTGCTGACCTCAATTTTATCAGAGCGTACCCCGCTCATCGTTATTTGCCCTACACCGCCGGCGACACTAAAACATTCAGCGGAATCAATATAGGAAATATCCATGCCGCCGGCTTGAGTATCCGCGCGGAAATAGGAATTTGTCTTTAGATTTTTGGCTCTGATGTTTCCAACCGTTGTTTTAAACTCAATTCTTCCTTCTGTCGTAATATCCCGAATCGATATGCTTCCTGTTTCGGTTTCCAAAATCAAAATGCCGTTATATTCTTTGGGCAGCTCAATCCGCAGTTCTTTGCGCTGGTTTATATTGAAGAAATCACCAAAGCTGTGAAAGCCTAAATAATCCCGCTCATCCAATTGCAAACAGTCGCCCCTTTGTTCAGCGGTCAATCCCCAACTGGAGGTTTCGTCCCACTCAATCCGGATTTTTTCGCTTTCAGCACTCAATACTTCTATATTGAGTACCTTGCACGCAACGTGTACCGTTTGTATTCCCTGCTTCTCAAAGGACGCCTCCTGCCTGCCGTGTTCCGACCTATTTGCGTTTCCTATGAACGGGAAAACCGGATTGTCACGGGGTAAGGGATTTGCGTGGGGCGGGGGACTTCCTATAACAGCCCCGCACCCCGTGCAATATATCGTGCCTCGCTGGACTTGACGACCGCATTGACTGCAATATTTAACCATTGCTGACACTTCCTTCAGCTTTTTCGCAGACATCATTAGCGCACGCTTTGTAAAGCAGATATCCGCCCAATACTGTCGCCGCCCCTATTGTTGTGACTGTTGACGTGACTGCCGCCGCCTTTATTACCGGGACTGCTATTGCTCTTACTATCGGGGCAGTCACTACCGCTGCCGTGGTGACTGCCGCCGCTCCGACTACCGAAACTGCCGTTGCTAAAACCAGTTCAGATAATTTCATGATTGCTTCTCCTTTCGATACGTTTTTATTCAAAGAGAACCATCAAATGGTACACGATATAAATTTTGAGACATATGTTGATTTTCTTTGATGCCTTTAGTATAATCAGGTATATAAGGCTTTACAACCAGCAATGTTATGCGGAATGTAAGCTGTAAAACACACTGTTCAAAAGTGTTTTATAAGTTAGAAAATAATTTTTATTTGGAGGAAATCTTGAAAATAGACGCTCGCACCAGATACACAAATATGGTTATAAAAAACAGCTTTTTCCAGCTTTTAAGGGAAAAGCCTATAAATAAGATAACGGTAAAAAGTATTTGCGAGCTGTCGGAGATTAACCGGGCGACTTTTTACAGATACTACTCCGATCCTTACGATTTGCTGAAGCAAATTCAAGCGGAGCTTATTCTGGAATTGCAGAAGCTCATCGAAAAAAACAGTTTAGAGAACGCTGCGGATATAATAATTGCAATTCTGAATAAAATGAGAGAAAACAGTGAGTTATATATGATCCTGTTCTCTGAGCATGGCGACAGTACATTTGTAACACAGATTCTTTCACTGTCTTACCAGACCAGCCAATCCAATAGGGAAAGTATGCTGCCCAATATCCCGAAAGCGCAGCAAGAATGGTTTTATTACTTTTTTGCGCAGGGATGCAGCAGCATTTTGGATCGCTGGGTACGGGGCGGTATGAGAGAGGAACCTGTGGAGGTATCACAGTTTATTCAAAGGGTAAACAGGACATTGCTAAAAGAGTTTGGGTAATTTGCCTCTGTAAAAATATAAAGGCCGCTCACTCCGTTTTGCGAACCATCTTTCAGGGGTTTTTTGATTAGATACATAAATATCTTTAAAATAAGGTGATTTCAAAAACGAATCAGGACCACACCTTCAAGGAATGGTTTGTCTACATTCGGAAATTTCAAAATTGAAAATACGGTTTTCTTTGTTTATATTGCAGGGCGGTTGATGAAATTACTCCATCTTCCGCATTATGCAAATACCTCGATCATGGGAAAGAGGCTGCCGGACAATGCCGTCAGCCTCTTTCCCCATATAGACGTGCTACAAAGCCTTGCAAAACCTCACCAGAGCGCGGTATTTCGCCGTTTCAGAGCCTTACGCGGGAGAAACAGAGGTTCATGAACGATCTCTTCATGAAATGCTCCGGACTCGCGCAGGAGAAGGTGCTTTTCAGCCACTACGGCGCGGCGGCGCGGGTGGTATTCGAGGATAAGTTTATTACCATTCATTCATCAGCTCGGCGTGTTCAAAAATAGCATCTAACTTTTGCATGAAAGGAACGATTTCACCGAAATTTAACGCCCTATGGTCAAAAGCCAGGCACATAGGGATCACTTTTCTTATCCCAATTGTCTTATCACCGTTTTCGTCTTTTACGACCCCGGCTTTTTCCTGTATGCTCCCAATTCCGATAGCGAACACCTGAGGAGGTATGATTTCCAGGATTCCCATAAAGCCTTTTTGTTCTTTATAAATGGAACCTATGTTGGAGATCGTTATAGTGCCCGGTACAAGGTCCCCAGCCGTTATTTTATCTTCTGCGGGGATTCGGTTATATGCCTCCACCTCTTTTTTGCTGTGTTTTGGTGTTTTGGATTTCCCGAATGCCGATCCTAAAAGGGCTCTTACGGCTTTCAGAAAATGTCCTTTTCGTAATTCACCCATCATATTGTTTACGGAAACCTGGTACATAGGGATATAAATATCGCAATTCTTTATCTTTTGCGCGGTTTTGTTTATATATTCCTGCATCTCTGCAAGTGTTTTGGATTCAAAATTCCTTAGATTGATGGTTCCTATATCTCCGTTTTCAAGCATCCAGGGGCTGGATATGTCTATGTTCCTCATAATTTGGATTTGCCCTGTCACATATTTCGGGTTGTATTGTATATGAGCGTTCACTTGAGGAGCGGCCTTGATTGCCTCCACGCATACTTTCAACAATAAAGTATTGATGGTTATGCCGGCGCTTGGATTTTGCTCTTTATATCCGGTAAACTCAGCAAGCAGTTCAGTCGCGTCAGCCTCGTAAACAAAAGTTACATGCGGGACTGTTGTCCATGATTCATAGGTCTTATAACCGACCACCTTCTTGTGCAGTGTGAAGTGCTTTATCTCATTATTTGAGTGGTTCTTCATTTTAGTCTCTCCCGCCCGTCTTGTTTATAACACAAGGCCTAAATCAACAACAATAAGGTGCCTCCCGTTAATAGGATTAAACCAATCAGCGCTTTTCGGTTTAATTTCTCTCCAAACATGAAGTACGAAAATACTACCGTTACCACTATACTTAGTTTATCAATTGGCGTTATAATACTTATGTTTCCCATCTGTATCGCACCATAATAACATAACCATGAGATGCCGGTCAGAACGCCGGAGACAACGAGAAAAAGCCAATTGGATTTTGTCATCCTTTTAATTTCCCGGAATTTCCTCTTCCCAAGCACAATCAGAAAAGACATGACCGCCACAATGATTGTCCTTAAAAAAGTGCCGAGATTAGAATCAACCGATTGCATGCCAAGTTTGGCCAGTATGTTTGTAAGGCTTGCAAACACCAGCGACAGCAGCGCACATACAAGCCACAGATTTGATGTCAGCCAATTGGTTTTCTTGTCGTCCGCCTGCTGTTCGCCGTCCTGCGATACGGTTTTATCCCTGTTTATCATCAACATTGTGCCAACAACCATAACGGCCATAGCGACAAATGTCAGCCACCAAAACGGTTCGCCCAAAATTATAATAGCCAAAATCATTGTAAGTACGGTGCTCATTTTATCCACAGGGACGACCTTATTTACGTCTCCGATTTGTAAAGCCTTAAAATAACTTAGCCACGAAAGACCGGTGCATAACCCCGAAGCGACTATGAATATCCATTCTAAAGGCTTTATATCCCATATCGTTCTCAAACTGCCGGTAATCAGAACCATGATAAACGTAAACATCAATACTACAAGGGTGCGTAAAAATGTGCCGAGGTTGGAATCGACATCCTTCATTCCCGCTTTTACCGTAACACTCACAAGTCCGGCTGAAACAGCGGAGCCTACCGCTAACAATAACCACATAATATATGCTCCTTTGCTCTACCTAAGACGAATCAACTTTTTTATGCCACTTAACAATGGAGAAAAGTTCACGGCTATCAGTCCCGCAAGACACACCGATTGAATAATATATACCGATCCCCAATCATTTATCATAACAACGATTTGTATCATCAGCAGGACGAAGCTGATACAAAAACGCACAGGCGACCAATGGAGTGCAATATAGTTTCTTGTGTCGATCAGGCGTATGATAAACACAAGCATGAAGCTTACAAGTGTAGCTATCGCCGCGCCGGAAATACCAAACCGAGGTATCAGTATCAGGTTCAATACAATATTGGATACAGCTCCGACTAAGGTGGTGACGAGCTGTGAAACGCTCTTTTTTTCCATGGTGTAAATGCTGCCGATAAACGTGGCAAGGCAGGAAAAAACAGTTGAGCACAGTAATAGCGGAACACATTGCCATGCCTCGTAGTAATCCGGTGAGGTCATAAGACTGATGATAAAGCGGAAAAGCATCGTTACAAGACCCGCCACAGCTTTGCCGAAATCGCGAGGAACAGCACCGAAATCAAGTCCGCGATAATGACGGCCAGCATATATCCGCCGATACCCAACCCAAGGAACTTAAGAAATAGTACCATCAGCAGAACATTACACACGGTATTGAGAATGCCGGTTATCGCGTAAATACGCAATTTTTCCTCCGCGCGGACAAAAGAGCCGCAAATTGAGTGTAATCCCGATGTGGCGATCAGAATCAGTATCCAAACCCCATATTGCCAAATGCTCTCAGCCTGAGCGGGGAGCCGGATACCCGGAAGACTGAACACGATCCCCGCAATCAGAGACAGAAGCAGGCATACGATGAGGCCAAGACCATAGCGGGCCAGTCCGGTGGTGAACACATCTTTTTTTTATATTCGTTATCCAGACCGAATCTGGTAATAGATGATGCTATGCCTATCGTAAAGATGGGAACCAGAAAACTGCCGGTCTGGATCAAAAGGTCAACCGTACCGTACTGCGCCGTTGAGAGAACATTTGTATAAAAGGGCAGCATCAGGAAGGTGATGATCTTTGATCCTACCGTCCCTATAGTCAATATCAGGGTGTTTACCGTCAGCTTTTTATATCTGTCCATACGTCACCCTGTTTTTATCTTTAGCCTTTTTATTGTATACCTTTTCTGCGCAGCGGGCAAGCAACCTCTCCAGCAGGATACACAATGCAGCCAGTACCGCGAAAAATATGAATGCGGCGGCCGTAATCGGTTCCAGCATGAGGATTCCGGCAAATAAGTATGCCGCCAGATAGAATCCAGCCGCCGAGGCTGCGCACAGGAATACGCGCAGTTTATTGAAAGGCAGGCAGGATTTAACCAAGGCAAATAGGCTGATAAAGCCTGTCGCGTAGTAGAGTACCGTTTTCGCCTCGGATGCGGATATGCCGATTGCGGGCGACAGCCATGAAATCGTCAGGAAAATGTTATTTACCACGCGCCTGCCCTCCATCACGACTTCGGGCAGGGCGGAAAAATCCGAGTTTAGAAGGATCACCTGTGAAACTTGTCTGGCGGCATCGCTACCGGCCGCCATCGCTATGCTGCAATCGGCCTCCCTTAACGCCAGCACGTCATTTACACCGTTGCCGGTCATGGCAACGGTATGCCCCTCGGCTTGTAGCGCTTTGACGAGCTGACTTTTCTGATTTGGCGTAACCCTGCCGAAAATGCTGTATTTGCTTGCTGCTTTCCTGATTTCATCCTCCGTATCAACGTCCGAAAGGTCGATATACGAGTCGAAATGATCGAGGCCCGCCTGCCTCGCGATATTGGAGACGGTCAAGGGATTATCCCCCGAAATGATTTTAACCGCCACACCCTCCTGCTTGAAAAAAGCCAGAGTTTCTTTCGCTTCCTTTCGTATGGGGTCGCTCAGACAAATGGCCGCGACCAACCGGGCACTGGGAAGTATATCATCTTTTATCGGTTCCGGGCAATATCCAAGGCATAAAACACGCTCTCCTGCTTGCTGCGCTTTTTCTATACTATCCGGAAAAACGGACGCGCTCAGTATTTCAGGCGCGCCTATTATGATCGTGCCTATATTTTCAAAGGTCGCGCCGCTCCATTTACGCTGGGATGAAAACGGCGTTTTCACGACCGGATGATACGCATAGTCAGCCGGAAAGTGCTCTTTAAGAGCCATAAAGGTGGCGTTGTTGTCCTCCATCGCGCCGACAAAACAGCGTATGGCCTGTTCAGCTGAAATTGGCATCATACTTTCATCGAATATGTGAACCTCCGAAACGCGCATTTTCCCTTCTGTGATCGTTCCCGTCTTGTCAAGGCACAGCATATCCACATGGGCAAGCGTTTCAATGCAATGCAATTCCTGTACCAATACTTTCTTTTTTCGACAGCTTTATCATGCCCGCTGCAAGCGAAATAGTGATTATTAAAACCAAGCCCTTGGGCAGCATACCGAGCAGGGCGGCCGAGGTGGAAACAACGGAGCTCATGACCCCATCCGAACACAGGAAATAAGCCTCCAGAAACAACAGGATGCCTATCGGAATAATGAAAAAGCCTGTGAACCTTGTGACCTTCCTCATGGAGCGCAGCAGTTCGGAGTTTGCTTTCCTGTGTTTTTTCGCTCCCTGCGCCAGCTTTGAAACAAAGTTATCCGCGCCGACATGGTCTACCCTCGCGTGGCATTTGCCGCTGACGATGAAGCTGCCGGAAAGAAGGGTATCTCCCGGTACTTTTAGTATTGAATCGGCCTCGCCGGTGAGCAGCGATTCATTTACTTCTATTTCTCCATGAACCACCACGGAATCGGCGCATACCTGTTTGCCCATGCTCAGTATGGTAATATCTCGTCCAAGACAAGATTTTCGACAACGATTTCGCAGTCTTTACCATCGCGAACAACCGTTGCTTTCAGAGCGGAGAGCAGAGATAGGTTCTCAACCAAATTTTTTGCCCGTATTTCCTGAACAACACCGATACAAATATTCAATATGATGATCGCCAGATATAGCATGTTCGACCATGTGCCCACGAGAGCCAGGCATATGCCGATTGCCAGATTGAAGGCGTTGAAAAGCGGAAACACATTGTCGCGAATGATCTGTTTGGCAGACTTTGTGATTTTATCCTGCGCCGCGTTGGTTAACCCTTGCCGCTCCCTGAGCAGCGCTTCCCGTTCCGTTAATCCAACCGTATAGGTCGGCTCATAACGCTCATATTCCTCGTTTACATCCACTTACTATCCCACCAATGCTTCCTGCCCCAGAATATTGTTGACATCAATGACAGCTTATTTTCTTTTGTTCATGCCGATTTTAAGTCCGCGGCTTTGGATAAGCCGCCATACGGTATCCGTAAAAAGCGCGATGGTTATGCCCATAATCCAACCGGCTAAAACGTCCCCGGTGTGATGCACCCCTAAATAAATCCTGCTGACGCCGATCAGGAACGTTATCGCTATCCCGCCGATCAGTACGGGAATGCGGATTTTATTGCTTTTTGTCAATCTGAAAACGATGAGGATAATCATCGTGTATAAGGCGGCGTTGTTCATGGCGTGTCCGCTTGGGAAGCCATATCCTGTTTCAGTGACCAGTCTTAATATATCGGGCCGGTCACGCGAGATAACCGTTTTGAGGACTATATTCAATCCGGCGGCTATACCCGCACCCGCCGCAACGGGAATGCCGAAGCTTATTCGTGTGAAAGGTAAAGCCAATAGCGCGGCGACAATTGCCGCCACCACCAAAAAAGAACCCATATTGGTAACGGCAATCGTGACGCTCGTGAGGGTTGGATTGATATAACCCGCAAGCAACGTATAAACGCCGTTTTCAAAAACCGTGATGCTTTCATTTAACGCCAACATCGTCAATACGCAAAATGAAATGATAAGCGCCGACATAGCAGATATGCGTATTCTGAGATTCAAATTTTCTCTTTGCATACAAACACTCCCATATCTGCAAACTCCGGCAAGCCCTAAAGATGCCCGCTGAGTTTTCTTATATCAGCGGGCATCTCCCACGTTAAATTATTAGGCGATATGGACGCTCTATTTCACGTCTATTTTCTTGAACAGTGTCGTTCCAGCCGCTAACGATGCGATTCCCCACCCAAGCGCAATGAGTATCCCCTGAATAATGTCGCCAGACGGCGGTGACATTACAGCGAACTTGGAGAGACCCCATTCAAGCCAGTAATCGCTCAAATTAATTGAACCGCCGAACAGCATACTGATTGCGCCGAGCAAGGTGGAAGCCATTGTGACGCATATGATGTTTGTCGCGATAGCGCCGCCTGTCCCGCGCATGGTCATTGAGATAAACACAAAGAGCGCGGTATAGGCAATTACCAAAAGCGATTGCAGAGATATCATACCAAGCATACCCGAGAAGGTTACAATTCCGGTTGGATCAAAGCCCCATGCGATAGAGCCTGCCGCCAGCATAGCGGCAATAAACGCAAGCAGCATTACAAGAGCCGCACAGCTACATACAACAAACTTAGAGAAGAACACCTTGATTCGATCGGCGCCGCGGGACAGCGTATTTTTCATCGTTCCGTACCCAAACTCCGATGATACGAATATGGCAACGAAGACCCCGATAAAGATGATGTTGAAACCCATGGGCAGAAATTCTTGCAGTGCGGATATACCGCTAATATTTTCTGCCATTTCAGCCATTTGCATCATTTCAGGGTCGCCCGAATCAGGATTTGCCAGAGCGCGATTCATACCCACATTCAATGCCGTTACCATTAAGACGGCAAATACAACGCACAGAATGGTACAAACCCAAAAAGCCTTGCTTTTTTTCAGCTTATAGAAATCCGATTTTATAATGTTAAGCATATACTTTGCCTCCCATCAGCCGCAGGAAGTAATCTTCCAGCTTGTCGCCTTCCGGTATCAGAGCGTTTACGATGACGCCCGCTTCGATAAGGATTTTATTGATACGCCCGGCATCCTCAACATGTCCTTTTACGCGGACGGAGTTTTCCGGTGTGCGCATACACTCGGCGTCTTCGAACATTTCGTTTACCACATTCTCGACTCTTTGCGGGTCGCTCGCGTGGATTACGAGGTTTTTCCCGCATCGGGTGGAGAGTTCGTTTGCCTGGAATTCATCCACCAGCTTTCCGTGTGAGATCACGCCATAACGGGTTGCCATCTTCTCAAGCTCGCCGAGGATGTGACTGGAAACCAGTATGGTAATCCCTCTGGATTCATTCAGGCGCTGTATCACATCCCGTACCTCTCTGATCCCCATAGGGTCAAGGCCGTTCGTTGGCTCGTCCAGCACAAGGAACTCCGGGTTTCCCAGCAGAGACAGCGCGATCATAAGCCGCTGCTTCATGCCGAGCGAGAAGTCCTTCGCTTTTTTCTTGCCGGTATTGCAGAGGCCCGCCAATTCGAGAAGCTCGGAGCAGACTTTTTTATCCCGTATGCCGAGCAGCAGGCGCTGCGCCTCCATATTTTCCATAGCCGTCATCGCCGGATACAACGCGGGGTTTTCGATGGTGCAGCCCACCTTGTACCTCTGTGAAACAAGATCGCGGCTTCCAAACAATGATATCTCGCCGCCGGTGTGGTCTGCCAGCCCGCACACCATACGCATAAGGGTCGTTTTTCCAGCTCCGTTTTCACCGATAAACCCATAGATATCGCCATTTTTGACGCTTATGGACACATGATCCACGGCCATTTTTCCGGAGAAAGCTTTGCTTACTTCATTTGTTTGAAGGACGTAATCCATTTAATAAACCACCTTTCTTTGCTGCCGTTTTTTGAGCTGGTCATAGCATAACACGCAAAGTTAAACTCACAGACATTGAAAGTTCAACAGTTTATAAAAAGATCATAAAAAAAATGACATCGCACAGGTCCGGCAATGCTCTTAAATGTTATATAATATAAGTTAATAAACTTTTGATATTTTTTTTATATTTTGTTTCACATTATCAGTCTTGCAGTTTAATCGTGTGAGTTATAGTAAGATGAAAAGTCTGTTTATCAAAAACGAGGATTTCTTTCTCTGCCCGGCCATCCATGCTATAATAACCGCAAGCGGTTATTATAAATGTATTTAAGTCCTTTTTCTCGTCCCCTTCGGGGACAACCGAAAAAGATGACACAACAAAAAAGCGAGGTGAGTGAAGTGACAATCAGGCGCCGCTTGTTTATATCCAACATTCTGATGCTCGTAATTCCCATACTCCTGAGTGTTATGCTTGTAGCCGTGTTGATACTGGCCATCATGGGGATATTCGGCATAAATATTAGCTCCAGTGAACAATTCTACCACGTGGTAGAAATAGTGCAGCCCTTGTCGGAAAAATGGGAGGAAGACAATGATATCGGTCAGATAAAAGCAGACATGGATGCGCTATGGACGAAATACGGCAAAAACGGTCTATCTATCGCCATTTATCAGGATGAGGAAAGAGTGTATACCGCAGGGCCTTTTGAAGATAGCTCCCTTGTTACGGCTGCCCTGTCGGAACCCGGCGGCAGCTATTATTCAATAAACAATGTATGCCTGTATACATCGGATGTGGGGGCCTATAAAATCGTCCTGATGGACACCAATGATCTGCTTTATAACGGATTAGGCGCTGCCAACAGACTTGAAGACTTTAGCCTCCTCGGTATCTTTTTATTTGCGGCGGTTATTGTGATTATTTTAGTTACCAACCGGCTTTTGACCCGTAAGGTTATAGGCAGCATCGTTACGCCGTTGGACACGCTGGTATATGGCGTCCATCAGATACGGGACGGTAATCTGGATTATCGTATAGAATACACAGGCAAGGACGAATTCGCGGCTATATGCGTTGATTTCAACGAAATGGCGGAGCGGCTTTTGGATATGGTAAACGCAAGGCAAAAAGATGAGGAAAACCGCAAGGAGCTGATTGCCGGAATTTCACATGATCTGCGAACACCGCTCACTTCCATCAAGACCTATGTGGAAGGGTTCGAGTTAGGGATGGCTTCCACTCCTCAGATGCAAAAAAAGTACCTCGACACCATAAAGAACAAGACGAAGGATTTAGAGTATATCATCAATCAGCTGTTTCTGTTCTCAAAACTGGATGTCGGGGAGTTTCCCATGCAAATAGAGCAGACAGACATCGGAAAATGGCTTTCGGATTTTGTCAATGCCGTTTCAGATGAATACAGGCAAAAGGGCTTGCAAATCATCATTGCGGAAAATATACAAGGCGTGGTGGTTAGAGCGGACAGTGTACAATTAAGGAATGTTCTTACAAACATTCTGGAAAACAGCTTGAAATATGGGAATAAAGAACGGGGGATCATGAGCGCTGCATGCAGGGAGGATAACGCCAATGTCATGATTACCTTAACCGACAATGGCCCCGGCGTTCCTGACGATGCTCTCGACATGTTATTTAACGTATTTTACAGAGAGGACAAAGCCAGGACTAACACGGGTCAGGGCAGCGGATTAGGGCTTGCTATTTCAGCGAAAATCATAAACAGGCTGGGAGGAACGATCAGGGCTGCGAATGCGTTGAATGGCGGGCTTTCCATAACGATTACGCTACCCGTTGCAAAGGGGGATCGTTAGGTTGAACAAGTTCAACCTAACGATCTAATATAAGCCGCTTATCCTTTCTCCAGCGATAGAATGATAAGCTGAATCATTGGTTTTATGTCGCTGGAGAAATGGCGGCTTACTATGAAAAAAATACTGATTATTGAAGATGATATTTCCATCGCGGAAATTGAGCGTGATTTCCTGGAAATTAACGGTTATGCCGCAACCATCATGACGGATGGCTCGCAAGGCTTGACAGAAGCTGTCTCCGGACAGTATGACTTGATCCTCTTGGATTTAATGTTACCCGGTATGGATGGTTTTGAAATCTGCAAACGGGTACGGGAAACCATTGATATCCCCATTTTGATGGTGACCGCAAAAATAGAGGATGTGGATAAGATCAGGGGCCTTGGGCTTGGAGCCGATGATTATATTTCCAAACCGTTTTCCTTGCCGGAGCTTGTGGCGAGGGTCAAGGCAAATCTTTCACAATATGAGCGTGTGAGGTCAAACTCGTCCCCGGCTTCTGACGATAAAGAAATACAGATCGGGAACGTGCGCCTCAATCCGCAGGCGCGGCGGGTATATGTTGATGATCTGGAGGTCGAGTGCAAAACGAAAGAGTTCGATTTGTTATGTTTCCTCATGACAAATCCCGAGATCGTATTTAGCAAAGAAAAGCTATACGAGCAAATTTGGGGTATGGATGCTTTCGGTGATATCAGGACGGTTGCCGTGCACATCAACCGGCTGAGGGATAAGATAGAAAAAGATCCCCAGAGCCCCGTTCGTATTCAAACGGTATGGGGCGCCGGGTATCGGTTTAAGGTTTGATAGTATTCTGCCTGTTTCAAAGCGATAAAGATAAATACTTTTTCTTCAGAGTGGGCGGGTCACTTTGGTAGACTACCGCTTCTTGAAGGGTTCGCTGTCGCGGGCATGCGCAGGGTTATACCGGAAAAAACACATATCCCGATAAAATGGGATTTATAAAATCAATTCATATAAGAGAAAATCTGTCAATCCGGTGTCTTCATAGAATAGTTTTATAGTGTCAATATAACGAAACCCCATTGCTGTATATAATCTTTGCGCGGGAAGATTTGTTCCTAAAACATCCAATCGAATGGATTTCAAATTTTTGTCCTTAGAATTTTTGACGGCATACGCTACCATTTGTTTTGCGATACCCTGCCCTTGATACGCTGAAGAGATTCCAAGAGCATGAATGACGGTAATTTCGTCTTTCTTTGCGTTAGTCTGCCACATTACATTTTCATATCCATCGGCATAATCGTGATTCATAACCATAGCGCTGATAAGATGATTATCATTAACACCGATAATCATCTCGGCATTTTTTATGGAGTCTTGAATAAACATCTCGGTGGGATATACTCCTTTTTCCCATCCCGGCTTATATTCCGCGCCTT
>Ga0153947_1000748_pt1 | contig 15872 bp, 17 predicted proteins | sample TSNJ031MetaG_FD_104697 | JGI IMG/M metagenome (GOLD analysis project Ga0153947, IMG submission 104697) | Attine ant fungus gardens microbial communities from New Jersey, USA - TSNJ031 MetaG | ecosystem: Host-associated > Fungi > Mycelium > Unclassified | place: USA: New Jersey, Wharton State... | reverse complement strand
GTATTGCGACAACGTTTTTGTGTCTTGGTAGCTTTGAGCTCAATCTGCCCAAGTTATGGCCTCCGCACCTGGCAGCGGTTAAAAACAAGATGGAAACAAGCGAATGTACTCTGGAAACTAATGCTTAAGGCCTTTTCCAAATTTCGTCAAGTGAAAATTGGCACCGCGGCAACCATCTCGGTGAAGTACCGGGCCGTAGAGGAGTGGAAAGCTTGGGAAAAATCTGTCAAAGAATCAAATCAATCGTTTCAATTTCCTAGAACTGATGTCTAGCGAAAGGGTGGAGTTCGATAAGCGCTTTAGTGGTAGTGTATTCCATGACACCAAATGATCTGTATGCATAAAGAGGAGGTATTTGACCTATATGTTTCTCCCTGGGCGAAGATCACAGGTAAGTTGATGAGCTAAGAGAAATGCTGACCACGATGTCTCACCTCGCATCAACACTTTATTAGATCTGTCCTCACCGTGAATCTAGAAGGCTATACAGTTGATGAGTACGAGTGCAGGATGACAGATAAACAACGCTCCTTCGTCCTTTGGTAGCGTCATGGTATTGGACAGGACTGTTCAATAATGTGACGTCGTTTCATTCTCTTTTTCTATCAATTTGTATGACAAATGTGAAACATTACTTGTAGTATAAATACCGGTTTTGCATTTAGGCTCACTCAGTCGTCTACCACATCGGTGACGTCTGAGGTGAGCTTTATTCCTCTTTATCCTTATCGGTTCTCATCTTGTATTATAGCAGTTTATTATAGGTGAATATGACAGTAGTCGTCTACCACATCGGTGATGTCTGAGCAGTTTATTATAGTTTATAATTCATGGCCGCCGCGATCATCTTGAATCTGTGCTTTGCCATATTGTAGCTGCTCGCACTATTGTGCCGCTATAAAATCATCGAGCAATGGCTTCCAAGAGGAGAATTAAGATCAATTGGCGGGGGCTTGGTGCAATCATCTGACAGGACCAGCTCACGACCTCGAAAACAATGAGCAAGTCAATGATGTTATTGGGAGAAAGGGCGCAAGGCACTCTCATTGTCTGTTGCAGCAGTTGTACATGCCCCAAAAATATGGACGAAGGTGATCCTGGAACGCTCGTAACTGTTAGTGAAGAGGTGGCACCTAAATAAAAAAGGGGCTACTCAGAGTTGCAGGATGGCTTTGTCGTTGGCTGCATAGATTGGCTTATTGTAATTTTATGTGCCAGAACAGGAGTGGCAAACACTCGCAGATGGTTATGAGCATGGTCTCAGAGAAGTCCTCTTTGATGGTCTTCTAGGTTTGCTGTCAACATGAGGGGAGATGCTGAGTGGAAGTGTAAGAGAGCAAAGGAAAAAGGGTCATGTTGAGCCAGAAATTTTTTTCATAACCCATCTTTGGTGGCAATAGTTCACTCAACTTTGTGCAGATAAAAAGCAAATTTTTTGATTACACAAAGGAACTCTGTCTAGGACAACTTGAGCATGCTGTTGGCTTCAGCTCCATCCAGAGAACGAAGCCTACTGAGCTCCCGACCCACGTCAAGGGCGCATGATAAGCCACCGTGTCAAGGTGACCCAACCAGGAGAGAGGCAGTCCTGTATAGGTCAACACTCCATGAGCGATGTAAGCTAGCGCCATACCTTGGCCCCGTTCACATGCACTGGCCTAGAGGGTTCTTGACGTGTTCTTGAGGTCTTGTGCTCTTCAAGTCTTCTTGTCGTCCAGGCCTTGACCGCCACTCAAGTACAGGTGTGAACACACTGAGTCTGAGGGGAAATATATCCTTGCTGTCTTGAGTCTGTCTTGAGTCTTGATGTATAGGACGCGCGAGCAAAGAGACATGTCCCAAACCCGGCTGAGAGATAAGCAGGTGGAAGAAGGAGGAAGAAACGCGTTGGGGTCTTTTTGGCAGTCCGCCAGCCTTTTGTACCCGAAATCCTGGGTATTACATTTTTTGTCTGAAACATGGATAAAACCCGTGAACGGATCAAATATGGTCCATTCTGCATCAGTCCTATCGATGGTGGACCGAGGCCCATCGAACGAACTTCAACGCTCTTGTTCTCCGTCCGAGAGGATGGTTGGTTCCATTGAACGGCACAAGCGTAGGTCTATTCCCTATGTCCTTTCATGCTCAGGCGAGCAAAACACAGACCTGGGCCAGCGACCCTGATGAGTGAGTCACTCTGCATATTGAGCTATTCGGCAATCGCCACACTAGCGCCTTATATTTTGATAGATAAGTCACAAGGCAATCGGTTTTCGTAGACCAGTTTTTATTCATGCCCACGATAAGAGCGTCCCACAATAAGAGACATTGGCACTTCTACCACCAGTGATTGTTGGACTCCATGAGTTAGTTGGAAATAAGCTCCGAAATTAAGGTTTCTTCTTCTTTTTCTTCAGTAGTGAAACTTGGATCAATTCATTGGGTTTTCAATGGTGTGACAGCCATGCCACAGGTCCAAGCCTATCAGAAACTACACCACATAGATTTCACGAAGCAAGGATCAAAAGCTGCAGACGAGTTTACATGCCAGTAGTCAGCGGAACAACAACGGATCGTAGACTTCAAATTCATCACGTATAAATCCGATCAATAGGCGAAATCCAAAGTTAGTAATACAAAGTTAGTAATCCAAAAGCAGCAGTCATCAATAAGATCAAAAAAATTTACCGCAGAAAAACGCCATGTTTACATGCCTTACCCCGCGGCCCAGGGCCACAACGATAACAAAAATCATAACCACAGACGCACGTCATATGCAAGCATCCTCCCGTTTTTTCAACAACCCTATGACACTTTTGACACTTCTGCCATCCTTTCTTTCTCACCAGCGCTTCAAATTTGATGGTATTGACTCTCTGACCATCGCATTTGCTCCCCTTGTGCGCAAGTTGCCTACATTTGGTGCAGATACAGGATGCACAGCTGGAACACTTGATCTTCCGAGTGATGAACAGACATAATGCTATCTTCCCAACCTTGATAAACTGTTTGCAGGAAGTATTGGGGCAATAAATCCTCCTTCGCACAGGCGTCCTATATTCTTTGTCCCTTTGCAATAGCGCATCGAATTGAGCTGAAGACAGGATGGGTCGTACTACGTTCTGAGGGATGGGGACATGACAACATCGAAAAGGGTATAAAGGTTCCTCAGAAGTGTAAGAGGTGACGAACTTGACACCGCAGTCTTTACAATACATGTGACCGCAAGGTGCCTTGAAATGCGGCTGTCTGAGTTGTATTGCGTCAAAGCACGCAGTGCAAGCGTCTTTCTTTGATTTGGTGTCTCTCTCTTTCATGCTATATGAAGACAGGGCTCTGGGAGTGCAACTAACTACGTCGCTTTTGGGGCTGGCAGGGAATGAGTCTCCCACAGGCGACTAACAATTGAAGACCCACCCGACGTCGTCAGAAACTGATCTAGTATGAGGTTGTAATGGCGTTTCTATACTCAACCTTGCTCTTGAGGTCGGGGATCCACTTGAACCATTTCTGTATCAACTGCTCAAGTCACAGAAAATACAGGATACGATCTATGACTTTACCGTGAATCATTGGATGTGGACGGCCTACAGGACCATGTAAGCAATTCAGGCACCCCAGCCAATCTGCTCAAACTCACAGATTACTCTTGCATTGCCTTTGAATTATGAAAAATTCGTCAGCGGCCCTGTCGAACGAGAGGAAGAAGCTACTCGCGATGTGTTTGTCATACTTGATTCAACGGTAGCTTCAGAGTGACAAAGGACGCAATAAATCAGAGTCCAAATTTTACTAGGTTTGAAACGTACTCGGCTCTGGTTCTCCAGGCCGAAGGCGTGTCTCCGGAGATTTACCAGAATTACTATACAGCAATCAATCAAAATCTCGACATGCAAATATTTGATACAATGTATAGATTACCTCAAAGCATGGACGTGAGTAAGTGAACCATCGGGATCAGATACTTTGGAAGGTTTAGCGGTTTTCAACTTTTCTCTAGAGTTTATCGATAGATTGTCTTCAATCTTCGTTTTGCTGTCCAAATCAAATTTTCAAAAAAATATGTATCACGTTCAAAGTAGTTACCTACCTAGCCAATAAACTAGGTTTGAATTTTTAACAAGAACCTTCTCGAAAATCGAAAAATGTGTGATGCTTACCAGAAAAAGTCATCTAGCAACGAAGTCAAACCGTGCCTCAAATACGCAACATGATCATCCATGGCCCATATGTCCATCTGTGCTTGGTGACATGCTTCCACTGATTTCTGTATAATAATACCACTTGATTTATCTGCGTCAAGCCTATTCTTGGAACTCAACTCAAGATACTTGACATAAGTTACAGCAAAATTTCCAACCTTTTGGAGCTACTGCTAGGCATGGCAGGCGGTAAATTGGAACTAGTCGCATTCCTGTCTCATCAAGTGAGGTTAAATACACGACTCTCAGGACATGCGAAATAAAGTACATACCTTGATGCGGTGCAATCGTTAACCGGGTTTTCTCCGAGATTTGGTCTAGCGACGGAACATGTGAATAAAATATTCATGATATAATGATATTTTGAATTTGCCAAACCTCGCAGAGTCCTCGACATTCATAGTCCTAGGTACAACATGTTCGTCAAGACATGCTATCCTCATAAGCGTCACACTCACCCCTCGTCGTCGATGTTCGGTTTGCAAGATTTGGGGATTGAGGAAGAGGAGGACAGATCACCATTCATACCATCCACGACCGATGGATTATGACGTTGGAGCATGGGTATCAATGGATCTGCACTCATCATTCGTGATCTATATTTTCCCTTTGCATAATAACCCGGTGGTATCATAGCTCTCTTCAACCTCGTATTGCCACTACGAACAACCAGTTATCAGCAAACACTACGACAAGAGAATTCAAACAACCACTAACATTCTCGGTCCAGGATTTCTCAAAAAGTGAGGTCCATAGAAAGGATCCGAGAAATGATAATTACGCCTTCTTTCTATCAAAGTGTTTCTTGGTCTGAAAGGGCGGGGGAATATAGTTCAGATAAAAAAACTACCTGCTCGAAGTAGAGCAGCTCGATCAATTGAAAGATCCTTTGAATACAGCTGCAATGATGCTGTTGATTGTGCTATCTTCCTGTTTGCCGCTATCATCGAGAAATCGTTAATGGTAGGGCTGATCACATACTGTACGGTGGATGATATGCATCGAAGGATGTGCCAGGTCCTATCCTCATCCTCTTCATCCATTTCACTCAACTCTGAGAGAGGGTGTGAATAAGGCCTATCCAAGACGAGTATCAACATATCCTTCAGATCTTCGAGTTGCATTTGAAGTATGTGGTTTATGTCGTGAATATCAGCTGTTGTTCTTCCCCGCAAGAGGAGACGAAAGTCGTCAACCACTTGCTGTATATCGGCTAGCAGAGCCTCCTGAGAAGCCCGCATGGGGTGCGTGGAAAAGGTAGTTTCTCATGCCGCCTATAAGTACTCCCTATGACGCCACAGCTTTAATTAGCAATTGGTAATGATCAATGTGGCCGTGTTAAATTTCCCTAGTATTCTTACAAATCACACAGGAATCGTTCACATACACACACAGTTCGGTTCCATTTTGAGGCATAAAAGCTCTTCAACTAAGAGAGTAACTAGCACTCGAACCCCGATAAGTGAGCCTCTAGCCGATCAGACAGCATGAGGCTTGCGCCTGTCGCAACAACCTGCAAGTGGCAGTATACTTTACGCACAGCATGTCACTGGTTCCGATTCCAATGATCAATTAGCAGCTCACATACGCCAATTTCCTCCTAAAACAACATAATCGAAGTTGACAGTACACAAAATAGATATGAACCAGATCCTAGATCGATAAGACAAGCCAAACTAGTGTCCACACATACCAGGCCCACTATACTCAGCACCACAACGATAACAAAACTCAAATCCACAAAGACATGTCATGTGTAGACATCCATCTATCCTCTCGACAATTCTACGACACTTTGAGCATGTCTGCCACTCCTTTTCTTTGGCCAGCTCACGAAGGCGAGTCGTATTCTTGTTCTCTTCGCATTTCTCACCTGGATGAACAAGCTCCTTACACAACAGGCACACCAATGCATAACACGCCATACATCGAGCTGTATCCTGCGTTCTACTGGACCAACGCCCGGATGCAGACGTGCCAGCAGGTGGTGCCTTGAAAGGCTTGATGAATTGATGACAACCTTGTTGAGGGCAATATATGCGTTTATCATGCGGAGTGCTATACTCCTCATGTTTTTCCCGAAATTGAATCAGGTCCTTGGTAGCGCCACAAAGCAATAACTCGATATTGCAGATGGGTATCTCAGCCTTGCAGCAACGAAGAGGATGGAGGGATTCGTCATTGATGTATGCTGTTATGAGATCACCAACGCAGCCCTTGCAATACCAGTGTCCGCAGGGAGCAGCCATAGATCCCAAAATGTCAGAGGCATCTCCACAGACTACACAATATTCAGAATACAGTGATCGAGGTGATAGTGGTGATGAGGTTTGGCTTGTCTCTTCAAATCCAAAGTCTACGAAATCTTCGGATAGTTCAAACAGAGAGTCTGCAGGCGGGTTGGGCAGAGGTTTCTCCACTTCGTACTCGTGATTGGTACTATCTTCATTCTCCACTTCGTACTCGTGATCAGTACTATCTTCACTCTCCACTTCGTACTCGTGATCAGTACTATCTTCACTCTCCACTTCGTACTCGTGATCAGTACAACCTTCATTCTCCACTTCGTACTCGTGATTGGTACAGCCTTCATTCTCCACTTCATACTCGTGATCAGTACTATCTTCATTCTCCGCTTCGTACTCATGATCAGTACCACCTTCATCATCACAAGTCAAGATGAAACATGGGATCGGCTCAAGGTGAGATGCATGATCTGAACATTGGGATTGGGATCGTTCAGGAAATGGGGTGGGATATTGTGGAAAGCACTGATGAAGCCCTTCTATCAAAGAAGTACTTGGGCTTGGTGGGCTAAATGCTAAGTATATGGTATAGAGTCGGATAAAGTTTTCCCTCACCTGGACGAAGCGCTGCGGATGGCTTGATGAAACGATACGATGTCGTGCTCTTCTTTTTCAGCTAGCAGTTTTCCTCGTTTGTCTCGTTTGGAGACAGGTGCCATCATGACTTCGCTGTGTTTTAGCTACCACCTTTGATTTTAGAACTAATACTCACCTATTTCTTCTGCAGTTTCATCTTGAACAGATGCCCTTTGCTTTCCTTTCACGCTACATACAATACAAGATAAGATCAATTTGGAGAACAGACCGAGGTGATGACTTACCGAGATGGAAGATGTTCATGGGGGACAGTTCGAAGTACTTCGTCCTCGTCCTCATTGTAGTAGTCCTCGTCCTCATTGTAGTCCAAAAACGGATCAGGGGTTGAGCTAGATGGGGATGGGGCTAAAATAGTGACATGGGAACTTGTACCATCAGCCCTTGAAGCCAACCTGAATCTCGGATCAGCCTTTAGCGCCACCCAAGAGGAGCTAGAATTCACTGAGTAATGGCATGGTTGACAGTAGTATCGCGATAGCTATAACTAGTGGATGGATGACCTGGGATATCAAGTGGCAATAACTGCTCTGGCAATTCATCAGTCAGGCTTTCCAGCATCTGCTGCACGGTAGCGACGATAAAATTGAGTGTTTCAACATTCTCATTGCCAATTATAGGAAAATAAGTGCCCTCTGAGAGAGAACGGGCGAAACGAGCGTCTGTAATCTCTCTTAACGTGGTCTTTAAATTCTGAAATTGGAACTGGAGGGCATAGTCTCTGTCGTCTAATGCATCACTTGTGTATAATAAGGCACGAGCATCGTCAAGTGCCTGGTTTGCGACGAGGATGCCTTGGTCGTCAGTGTGGAACGCTGGGTACGACATCACAGTGTGGAGTATTGATGCTCTAATTCACGTTCACCGCATGTCACACTAGTTGCTCAGTCCAATTTTAGACGTGATGGCCTGAGACATGTGACTTGCCTCGAACTTTTGTTCAATGACAGCACTACTGGGAGCGATGAGGCCAACATTGGGTCTGTTCAAATCGGGGCGTTCAGCATGGAAAGGTGCGTTGTAACGGGGAAGCTGGAGTTGGGACTATTCAATTCTGGGCAGGGCCTTACTTTGTTGCGTTCCCGAATCTTCGTGATGCTCTTCTAAATCATGTGCCTATTGAGACCAGGGCACGGTCGTGTACGATTCTACCAAGCTTTGTCGGGTGAGTGGGTGTTGGGCACGCTGCAGGGAGAGCCCGCTGACTGGAAATCAGGATCCGGTTTATGGTGTACAATGGCAAGGAGTATTTGCCGGTGACGGTGACACAGGACATGGTTGGCCACAAGCTCGGGGAGTTTTCACATACAAGGAAACGGTTCATATACAGGTAGGTGCTCAGGTCGAGGCGATGACCGAGGCTGACAGGCGAAGCAGATCTTCCAAGAACCGGTAGATAGAGTAGCGTAAATAACTGAAAATAAAATGATTGGTTTCCTAGCGACGGGTAGATCCGAAAGAGGTCTGTTAGAGGTCATTAGCTAGTCAGGTCACTACCAGGTCACTACAGATCACTATTTGGATTAGTACAGGTCAGTGTCCAGGTCAGTGTCCAGGTCAGTAAAGGTCAGTACAGCTTAGTACAGGTCACTGCCCAGCTCATTCTAGTCCACAGCCAGCTCATCGCCAGCACCAGCCATGGCCCACTTCCAGGTCTCTCAGCATTCCCTCACCCCGTCCCGCCCTGCTCCCTCCCCTTCCTTCAACCATTCGACGGCCCTTGTAAACGCCGGTTACTCCTCTTCCTTTACTGCCTCCACATCGCCCTCAGCCTCCCCCTATACCTACAACTATACTGGCATCGGTGGCGCTCCCACTCGTGGAAACCCAGCCGATGATCTTTCTGGCTCTGGCGTCATCAGAAGTGGCACAGTGAGTATCAAGGAGGATGGTTTCGCTAGCTGGTTGTGGAAAGCCAAGTGGCTTGTCCTCAGAGACCAGTCATTGGCTATCCACAAGAACGAGGTTGGTTCTTGCGCTGTACTCGAGACCAGGCCTCCAATCTCATCCATCATTCCAGTCATCGTCACAGCAAACCGTCATCCCACTACGGGAAATCTCGAATATTGAGCGAACAGATCTTAAGCCCTATTGCCTGTATCTCGAGGCAAGGGACAGAAAACTATGGCTTTCGCTCAAGAATGACGAGGAAGTTTATGGATGGCAAGACGATATCTATCAACGCACCCCCATGGGTGTGAGTAACCCCACCAACTTTGTCCACCAGGTTCATGTTGGCTTTGATCCTGTCACTGGCCACTTTACCGTGCGTCGTCTCATATCGTCTATCCGATCAAAATGTAATCCTCTTCTTCAGGGCTTACCAGAACAATGGCATAAACTCTTGACCAATTCCGCGATAACGCAGGAAGATTACGCCAAGAATCCTCAAGCAGTCCTTGATGTTCTGGAATTCTACACAGATCACCAAAGGCGCGAGATCGAAGAAAATGGCTTAGGTTCGTCTTTCTTCCTCCACTTTATTTCGTTATTCACTCCTTTTGATAGGCGCACCTCCGCGATTTAATGCAGGAACGGGTCTAGGCGGTCTCTCTCAACAAAAACAACCTATCGTATCCTCCATCGCTGATCGACCCGGAATTCGACGTCAAGATACTACACCTCCTGGTCTCGGAGCCATCGATTCCGATAATCTATCGGATGCGGCACGGGCAGCAGCAGATCACGTCAATGGTTCACATGTTGCCGCCAGTCAATCTCTGTCTAGTTCTGTTTCTAGAACACCTTTGTCTATTTCACCCGGCAGCATTGGAGTACCACAAGCGTCGAGGACAGCACCTGCCAGACCTTTGATTTCTGCGTCCCGGAATACTCCTGCACCACCACTAGCATCTTCGACCGGGAATGTCCAACCGAAAGATGTTGTTACGCCTTCACCAGAAGTTTTGAAAGCAAGAGTAAGAGCTCAGGGACCTCCTACCGGCCAACAGCGAACGAGCAACAATAATTCGCTAGCGTTACCTGCGAGGGATGATTCTTTGGCCAGACCGAAGGAGAGGAATCAAGAACAAGACCACCAATACCAACAATCGAGACAGTTGCCGGTGGAGGTGCAGAGAAGGGAGAAGGAGGAAAAGGAGAGGAGGGAGAAGGAAAGAGAAGAAGAGAAGACTCGGCTTTTGCAACAAAGGGAGAGGGAGAGAGAACGTGAGCGGGAGAAATGGCAGCAGCGTGAAAAAGACCAGGAGGAAGAAAATATGGCTACTCGACCACCTGTTCTTCAATCATCTAAATCTGCACCTGGGGCGCCTATCACATCTGTTCAACAACCGCAACAACCGCGGCAGGGTGCAAATGTTGTGATACCTGCGATCCAACCGCTCCAGCCGACGAAAAAGGCGGTTCAGATCCAACAGCAGGATAAGCACATCAAACAGGCTCCTATTGACGCAGCAGTAGGGGGCGTTGCAGCTGCCGAAGCTGCGTTGACGAAACCGAAGGAGAAGAGAATAAGCACGATGACGGAGGTACAAATAATGGAAAAATTGAGAAGTGTCGTTAGTGAACAAGATCCGAAGTTGTTGTATAGTAAAATCAAGAAGGTTGGGCAAGGGTGGGTCATCTGTTCTTGATCAACAGGGGGCATCTCACGCTATCGCATGATAGAGCGTCTGGACTTGTTTATGTCGCGAAAGCATTGACTACTGGAAAAAAAGTTGCCATTAAGGAAATGGATTTAGCGCATCAACCCCGGAAGGAGTTGATCGTGAACGAGATTTTGGTAATGAAGGAATCGCAACATCCGAATATTGTCAATTTTTTGGACAGCTATCTTGTGAAGAGTACAGAGCTGTGGGTTGTGATGGAGTATATGGAGGGAGGTGCGTTGACGGATATTATTGAGAATAATACGTTGGAGGAGGATCAGATAAGTAGTATTTCCCTCGAGGTGAGATGTATTTTCAAGTGGCTTCGAATGCGCGCTGATGAACTGTGGTGGGTTTTTTTTAGACGTGTAAGGGGCTAGGACACTTGCATAGCCAGAAAATCATACATCGGGATATCAAATCTGATAATGTACTCCTCGATGCACAAGGTCGCGTTAAGATCAGTACGTCTCTGTTTCTCTCTGTTTATGGCATTATCCTCACTTCTCTTCTCCAGCTGATTTTGGATTCTGCGCCAAACTAACTGATCAAAAATCCAAACGCGCCACCATGGTTGGAACACCCTATTGGATGGCACCTGAAGTAGTCAAGCAAAAAGAATATGGAGCAAAAGTGGATATATGGTCGTTAGGTATAATGGCTATTGAGATGATTGAGAATGAGCCACCGTATCTGGATGAAGAGCCGCTGAAGGCACTGTATTTGATCGCGACGAACGGGACGCCTACACTAAAGAAACCAGAGATGTTGAGTAAAGAGCTGAAGAGCTTTTTAGCGGTATGTCTATGTGTTGATGTTGCGAGTAGGGCTACGGCCTCTGAGTTGTTGGAGGTGAGTAAGAAATTGGATTTTACGCTTTGCATAGGATCTCTTTATGATCGCTGATCCTGTCTTTTTTTTAATTTGCGCTGATCGGATGTTGACTAATGTCCTATTCTATCCTTAACAGCATGATTTCCTCAAGAAAGCCTGTGCATCATCTGGGCTCGCGCCGTTATTGCGATTTAAGAATAAGACATGAGTCATTACTGAACGGACAGACAGATAACATAACGCCATCATACCATCCATACCATCCCTCGTGACTATCTGATAAAATGTCCACAGACGAAGAAAACGAACGCCATGATTGAACCGGATACCCCTCGATCTCTTTTGATGATTTCTGGACAAAGTAAGATGTGTGCACGAGTGTTGGAGGACACTTTCCCTCGCAGCTGCATTCTTGGTTTTTCACATATTTTTTTTTGGTATATGTAGTGTACCCTGTCTTTTTTTTCTTACACGCTTACCGTAAACCTTAGTCTGTTATGATGTACAGCCTTACGGGGAGTGTCAGATTCAGTTATTAGAATACGTGGGATGATGTCGATGATAAATCGATTTACCATACTTTGTTTAACGTAAACGTTGACTGCTTCTTTCCTCCACCGCGAATCACGTCTTACAGTTAGTATTGCATAGCATCTTTTCCTTTTTGAACAGGAAAGGAAAGATAGCCAGCGGCGCATGCGCTTTGTCGTTGTTGTTGTTGGTTGAAAAGACTTCTCTCAGTTTCTGTCTTTCTCTGTCTCTCTCTGTCTCTCTCTCTTTCTTTTCCTTTTGAATAATTCTTGAATCCTTGATGTCGATGCAGTTACAGGTACAGATGCAGATGCAGATGCAAACTCAACATATTCGATCTCAGGCTATGGCTCAGGCCCTACAGCATCAGAGGTTACAGTCAACTCAACCTCCATCAACTTCATCAACTTCATCATCTTCATCATCAAATTTGATGCCGCATATCGGCAGGGTTTCTACTACGACTTTAAATGCGAATGGAATGGTCAATCTGAATGCTGGAGTTAGTGCTACTAATACGTTTGTCGGTGGGAATGGATTGAGGAATGGGACGATGGATGGTCTAAGCGATAATGATCCCGCTGCTGCTGCTGCTGCTGCTTCTATGTCGCCAGCAGTTTACTCAACGCTCCAGATGATGGGTACACCATCTGGAGGGACAGGGGTTGGCGGATTGACTGGGAGTCGTGTGAGTCCAACACACATGCCAATGCAGATGCAGACGCAGACGCAGACGCCGGGCAGTAATGTGGCGATTAGCCCTGGTGGACATGGTGGTACTGGAGGCAAGAACGTCATCGTCGATCCGTCATCTGCAACAACCAACTTGGCTGGTAGCAGTGAAGGTAGCAAATCTTCCGCTTTGAGGACGACGGAGCGGGTATCGGCAACGGCGGTTGTGGATCAGGTACATGCCTCGGTATCGCATCTATTGACAAGAGCATATTCGTTGCCTTGTTCTACTGCTGCTCAGGCTTTTGCAGGCCTTGTCCAGCCTATTGCAAGGTTCCAATTAGCATTGGACGCGTTGTTGCCTTTATTGAATTCCGCAAAATCTGTGGAAGTAAGTTCTCTGTTCTTTCTTTATGTTGGATCTTGATCTTGATCCGAACGATCATAGCTCTCACAAAGAATCTTGGTTTCCTTTATTCTGTATTCGCTTTATGCGCCTCATCCCATTACTATCAATCCTTTTCGGAGTGTGTTATTTGTTGCCTATGTTCAAGAACGAGGAAAGGCTATTCAGGTTGCGGATGAAGGTGGTACTAGTCCAAATGAACAATTGGTGTGGGTTTTATGGAAAATCTTGAAGGGTGATGGTAATGATGTGAGCTCTTGTGACCCGATTCTCGTGTGTCAGGGATTCACATTATCTTTGCTTAGATCGGACCTTATTCTCCAAGCGCCTTGGCGCGTTCGCCTCTGCCTACCAAACTTAGAGCTGTTAATTTAGTCCTTGATGACGAAATGTATGATAGTGGCATTGACTTGTAAGTTTCTACCTCTTTCATCTCATCCATCCTCTCAGAATTGTTTCCTTCCATTGCTTTTCTTTGCAGAGACGATGTTACATATTCGTATTTCCAGAAGCAACAAAATATGGCCCACGGACAGTCAACCCTCCCCAATTTGCACAATAATGGACTTGGTGTCGTGACCAGTCCAGCGGTTCCTTTCTCAGGCCAGTCTGCCGCTATGGCAGGGATCACTCGTTCTCCTATTACGAATGAGGAGGATAGACGGAATGAGAGAGTGGTGCAAGGTATGCGACTCTTGTTGGCTGCACGGGAAAGAATTTTGACGATGGCGGAGCAACGCGTACGAGATCTCCCCCTTTTCATTAGACTTCTTTTAACCCCACCTTTTAGGTTTTATTACCGTTAATAAACGACGTAACCTCATCTCGAATCACCACCTCACTTGACTTCACACCTATTGTGGCTCGCAATCCTTCGGTTGCTCATCCCCTCTTCGTCGGTCTCTTATGCAATGCGCCCGACGAGAACGGTGCTATATCTCAATTTCTTGATGTGTTACCGTTCCTACCACCGTCGCTGACGAGTATGGACGTGATGGGAAGACTTTTGCACGATAAGACGTTTATTAATAAGATACCTGGGTACTCGACGGTTGCGGATCTGGTGAGAATGGAGGTGTTGGGGAGGTTTATACATGAGTGCATAAATTGGTTGGAACATGCGGAGAGGGAGGAGAAGGAAGGGTTGATTAGTGATGATCGATTTGGAAAGGGCGTGCAAAATGTGAGCCTTATATATCTTTTGTCATCGGTTCGATTGCTGACCTTGTTTTTGTGTGCGTGTGTATATACTATAGTTGTGCAGATTCTTCAGCTCGCTCATTAAACTCCAAATCATCGATGCTTCTTCCGACGCCGACACAGCTGAGATGACGCACTTTACTCTTCGATATTCGCGTTTCGAAGAAGCCAATGTACTCTATCGACATTTGGTTATGAGCAAATACTAAACCTCCAGACTTACAATCGGAGACTTTTTCGACGCCTACTACGCTGCGCCAAGTTCCGCCTTCACTACTTTTCAATTTCCCAAACTTTTGTTTTGTATGCTTCGCTCTCTTTTTGTGTGTTATAATCTTTTTTTCTCCTCTTTCATGATAGACTGCGTTACTTGTCCCGGAGGGCCAAATTCTTATGGGTGGTACAGTTATCGTCGTCCTGCCCCTTTATTTTCTCTTTCTCTATTTCGCCTGGTCTCGCGACAAGAATCACCTATTTATGCCACCTCTTCTGTGATTCTAATATGGCCTCCTTCTCGTCTCGTCGAGTTGGAGTGGGCTCTTTTTTTATTTCCATTCTTATACCTTTCTTCTTCCCTCAGGGTGATGTGAGTGAAAATTTATATGGGTTATGGTGTTCAAGCTCCTGGTCTACCGCCTGCTTCTCTTCTCTTTCTCTTTCTCTTTCTCTTTCTGTTCTTTCTTCTACAAGCAACGAACAGAGCAATCTTGTTTCCTTTGATTACTATCTCGGATGTACATGACGGCTATGGGCTGTTTGTTTTGGCCGTAAAGATCTTTGATTCCCGGTCTCATTCAGGTTTCAGATTTTTTCTGTAACTTATTTTGAAAGCAGCTATTATCGCTACGTCCCTTTCTTTCCTTCCCCTTCCCCTTCCCTGTTGAATCAAATGTAAATATATTCGAGAAAGGAAAAAAAATAAAGATGTATATTGTCAGATTAGCGTGTATGATTTTAGGGTTTCGTGGTGTGATGCATCACTTATCCGGCGATGGAAAATCTCACAGCTATGTCTAGCAATTGATTACGTCGGAACGAGTGCCGATGCATGCTTAATAGATACATTAATTGGCTACGAGTTGATTATGTGGCCAACGTGAGTACAAAGGCAATGAGTGTGGCTGTTCAACACAGCTCGTACATCTAGTTAATGGGGACTCGAACAGGCTCATCTGTCTGAGTATCCGGCGCACGAAGCGGCTTTTGAGATTTAGTCGTAGCCATAGTGGCTCCCGGCTCGCGCTAAACGAGACAAATTTTGTGGAAAAAAGGTTTGGTTGCTCTTCATGGGACAAGAAGCAGAATACGCACATGAGAATCGGTCAATTTCAACTCCTTAGCAAGTTCATCCGCTGTACCGTCAATTTCACGGGTACATTTGCCAGAGTGCAACACACGTGAGCCGATATCATTTGTGGAGATCGCGTTGTGTAAGATGCCACCCTTTTGGAGGAAATGTTCGATCGGAACGGCGTTGTGGGTTTGAGATTGATGAATGATGGGTGCATCGTGCGAGACTTCATGAATCGGGATAGTT
>Ga0153947_1000744_pt1 | contig 15909 bp, 14 predicted proteins | sample TSNJ031MetaG_FD_104697 | JGI IMG/M metagenome (GOLD analysis project Ga0153947, IMG submission 104697) | Attine ant fungus gardens microbial communities from New Jersey, USA - TSNJ031 MetaG | ecosystem: Host-associated > Fungi > Mycelium > Unclassified | place: USA: New Jersey, Wharton State... | reverse complement strand
GCGTAAATTTTTTTCTCTAACTCCTTGAATGTATTCCGATTTTCAGGTATAGTATTATTCATCAAGCAGACTCCTTTTTTTATTTTTTTCGCAATTAATATCATAAAGGAATTCTTCTTGATTAGGAAGTAGGAATTTATTCTTACTTCCCTTTTTGCTACATTTTTTTCATGTCCTGCCAATAATAATTATACACTAACCAAACGGCGATGAAGATACAGCCGAATTAATTTCAGACCTTGCTGTTATATTTCGCAGCTTCATTGGAGCAAAAACTTTTATTACACTTAAGGAAGAGTTGGCATTTACAAAAAAATATCTGACACTTTTAAGTGCCAGATACGGTGATCAGCTGGATATCAGATATAATATTGATTCTTCACTTTTAAATTTCGGAGTCATCCGTAACATATTCCAGATATTGATTGAAAACTATTTCATCCATGGGTTTGATGCCGGAGAAACTGACAACTTTATCCGTATAACCGGCATTGTATCAGAAGATCATAATATACTGCTTACTATAGAAGACAATGGCTATGGCATGAAAGAATCTGGTATAGAAGCTCTGAATAAAAAGATTGAAGAACCGATACGCCATGGAAAAGACAGCTATGGGCTTAAAAATCTTAACCAGCGTCTGAAGCTGTTCTATGGTCCGGATTATGGGCTCCATGTAAAAGGTAATGACTATGGCGGACTGACTATACAGATTAAAATACGTAAAATGAATATTGAGGATTATGAGGAATTAAAGGTAGAGTAGTTGATCCGCAATCGATTTAGTCCACAGTTTACTTTGCGTAGCCATCATTTTGTTGTACCCTTTTTGAAAAGCAGTGTTTTAGTGTCAAATATGCACCTTTTACGGACATATCAGTTGACAATATAGGTAACTCATGTTAACATTTAAATGAATACATTCAGTGAACATATTCATTTAAGTAACTCGATAACTAAAGCAATATATTAACTTAGAGGAAAGGATGAGAGCAGTATGAAAAAGATACCTCAAGAGAAGGAATTGACAAGGGCCCAATTACAAAAAAAGATCGATCAAGTCAGATTCTTAATGCCTCTTCTATCAAAAGCTTCACGTCTTCCTAAGGTCTTAAAGGGAAAAGAACAGTATATGAATACTGAAAAGGGGAAGATTCGCATTCTAACATATAATATGGAAAAAACGGAAAAGCTTCCGCTTTTCGTAAATATCCATGGAGGCGGATTTACTGCGGGAACGCCCGAGGCGGATGATCTTTACATGATGGATATTGCCAATCGCGCCAATGTGAAAATAATAAACATCGATTACAGCCTGTCGCCGGAAGTGGAATTCCCTGTAGCATTGAATGAATGTTATGCAGTCATTGCATATGCCAGGAAGCATCCTGATGAATTTGGGATAGATCCTGACAGCATTGCGGTGGGTGGGCACAGTGCCGGAGGCAATCTCAGTGCTGCGGTCTGCCTGAAGGATGCACCCACAAAGGAACTTGATCTAAAGGGTCTTGTTTTGGATTATCCTCCCATGGACATTTATACGGACGGATATCTTAAGCCCATGCCGAAGGGTGCCATTCCTCCCAAAATGTCGCGTGTTGCCGATGCCAGCTATTGCCATAAGAAAGCGGATAGGAAAAACCCGTTAGTATCTCCTGCATTTGCTACAGTTGATCAGGTAAAATCGTTCCCTCCAACCCTGGTTATAACCGCCAGCGGCGATTCCCTATGCACTGAGTGTGAAGTGTTTAAGGATACGCTTATCAAGGCCGGAGTAGATGTTACTTTCAAGCGCTTTGAAGCAAAGCACGGATTTACACACGAGGACACTCCCATGGCAAAAGAAGCATGGAGCATGATAATAGAACATATTAAAAAGATGCATAAAAATATGGAGAAAAAGGTAAGGTGACCCCCATGGCTAAGTTTATCACAGCAAGAGAAGCAGCAGAGCTGATACCTGATGGTGCGACGGTTGGTATCGCGGGGATGGGTCTGTCCGGCTGGGCGGAGGAGATTGCATGTGCCGTGGCGGACAGTTTTAAGGAGACAGGACATCCCTGTAATCTTACGCTGCGTCAGGGCAGTGCAATGGGAGATTGGAAGGAAAGAGGAGTTACAAGGCTTGGTTATGAGGGATTGGTCACCAGATGGTCGGGAGCGCATATCGGTTCAGCTTTTACACTCAGGGATTTGGCAGTCCAAAATAAACTGCAATGCCATTGCCTGCCACAAGGGGTGATTGTGAATCTATGGCGGGAGATTGCCGCCGGACGTCCCGGGCTTATGACAAAGGTCGGGCTGGGTACTTTTGTCGACCCTCGTGTGGAGGGAGGCAAGATGAATGATGTAACTACCGATGAGCTTGTGGAATTGGTGGAATTCCAAGGTGAGGAATATCTTTTTTATAAGGCTTTCCCCCTTAACATAGCACTCCTGCGAGGCACTATCGCCGATGAGAACGGCAACATCTCCTTCGAAAACGAGGGTATAATCAACGAGGGACTCGCAGTGGCACAAGCTGCAAAAAGCACGGGAGGTATTGTTATTGTACAGGTAGAGTATGTTACCAAGCGTGGCACATTACATCCTAAAAGCGTTAAGATTCCGGGCATACTTGTGGATTATGTGGTACAAGCCACCGATAAGGATGCTTGCTGGCAATCCGAAGGTGTATACTTCGAACCCTCGTTCTCAGGACATATCAGGAAGCCCTTATCCGCAATTGCCCCATTGCCTTTGGACGAGCGCACAGTCATTGCACGCCGCTGTGCTATGGAGCTGCGAGCAGGCGATGTTGTTAACCTGGGTGTCGGAATGGCTGCGGATGTTGCGAATGTGGTAGCTGAGGAGGGTTACAGCGACAGTGTCGTCATGACCACCGAGTCAGGACAAGTCGGCGGCGTGCCGTCTTCGCCTCCGAATTTTGGCTGCGCATACAATCCCGAGGCGATCATGGAACATGGAGCAATGTTTGACCTTATTGATGGTGGAATATTAGATGTTGCATGTCTGGGATTGGGTGAGGCAGATGAGCAGGGCAATATCAATGTTAGTAAATTTGGACCTCGCCTTACCGGACCAGGCGGTTTTATCAATATCACACAAAGTACTAAAAAGGTGATATTCTGCGGTACTTTTGTTGGCAAGTCCAAGATGATTGTCCGGGACGGATATCTTACAGTCACCCAGGAAGGCAGTATCAGGAAATTCCTGAAACATGTCAGGCAGATAACATTCTCTGGCAGTTATGTCAAGCCCGGGCAGGATATTATATATGTAACGGAACGTTGTGTATTACGCTTAATAAACGGCAAAATGACTATTATTGAGATAGCACCTGGCATTAACCTGGAAAAAGATATTCTGGCACACATGGATTTTGTTCCTGAAATCGCGCCAGACATGAAAACCATGGACGCGGCTATTTTTTATCAGAAATGGGGCGGACTCAAGGATTTCATAATATAGAAAACATGTGCAGATATGAGGTGAAGTTTGAAAGAAAGTCACTTTCAAATATTGAATTGATGTCCGCATGCTCAGCGAGCTGAGCTTGAGCGGACAGGGGGTGTAATTATGATTTTTTCAGAAAAGCATCAACTGATACGTAAGCTCGTGCGCGATTTTGCGCAGAAGGAGCTAACAAACGATATTCTTGACGAAGTTGAAGAGAGCGGCGTTTTTCCACATGAAATATTGGAAAAAATGGCTAAGATCGGATTATTCGGTATAAAAATTTCCAAGGAGCTTGGAGGACAGGGAGCAGACAACCTCGCATATGTAATTATGGTTGAGGAAATAAGCCGTGTCAGTCCTGTGGCAAGCTTATATGCTAATTCCCCAAACTCACTGTCGGGCGGTCCTATACTGCTTTCCGGCACGCCGAAACAGCTTGAAAAATATCTGCGTCCCTGCGTGACAGGTGAAAAAATGATCGCTTTTGGACTTACAGAGCCGGGTGCCGGATCAGATGCCGGCGGCATGACCACTGTAGCTGTCAGAGATGGGGATTATTATATACTCAATGGGCGTAAGACATTTATCACTATGGCTCCGCTTGCGGATTATACAATCATCTACGCTAAGACGGATATGAGTGCCGGTACTCGTGGTATCACGGCATTTATCGTGGATATGAAGCTGTCGGGGGTGTCATGCGGCAAGCCGGAGCATAAGATGGGACTCATTGGCTGCGCCACAAGCGATATTATTCTGGAGGACGTACGTGTCCATAAGTCAGAGATTCTAGGCGAAATAGGGAAAGGCTTCATCAATGCCATGAAAACCCTTGATGGGGGCAGACTGGGTGTTGCGGCACAGTCTATTGGCGTGGCGCAGGGCTGTCTTGATGAAACGGTCAAATACGCAAAAGAGAGAAAGCAGTTCGGTAAGCCCATAGCCAAGTTTCAGGCAATAAGCTTTATGATAGCCGAAATGGCAACCAAGCTTGCCGCTGCTAAAGAGCTTACATATAATGCGGCGGTGCTCAAGGACACAAACAGCCCGGAAGCGGGTATGGCCTGTTCCATGGCAAAGCTGTTCGCTTCCGAAGCTTGCAATGAGATTGCCGGAAAGGCAGTTCAGATACACGGTGGGTATGGGTATATGAAGGATTATCGCGTGGAACGTCTCTATCGCGATTGTCGGGTGTTCACCATCTATGAAGGTACCAGTCAGGTGCAGCAGATGGTCATTTCCGGTCAATTATTGAAATAAGTGGGGTGTTGGATATGAAAATCATAGTTTGTGCAAAACAAGTTCCGGATACAAATGAGGTAAAGATAGATCCGGTTAAAGGTACATTGATTCGTGATGGAGTACCTTCCATACTGAATCCCGATGACGCGAACGCTCTTGAAGCGGCACTCGCAATCAAGGATGCCAATCCGGGAACTACAGTTTCCATATTGACTATGGGACCGCCGCAGGCTGCTTATATGCTTCGGGAATGCCTTGCCATGGGTGCAGACAGTGCTTATCTGCTAAGCTCGCGTGTATTTGGAGGTGCGGACACATGTGCGACTTCCACTACGCTTGCAGCGGGCATAGAAAAGATGGGAGGTGCGGACATTCTATTTGCCGGGCGTCAGGCAATTGACGGTGATACCGCTCAGGTCGGTCCTCAGTTGGCACAGCGGTTAGGTATTCCGGTGGTGACATATGTGCAGGATATTAAAATCAAAGAGGGCTGTATCACCGTACAGCGCCAGATGGAAGACGGCTATGAGCTCATAGAAGTAAAAACCCCATGCCTGATTACCTGTGTTAAGGAGTTGAACATACCGCGCTATATGTCTGTTGGCGGCATTGTAGGTGCATATGAGAAGCAGATAACCATATGGAACGAAAATGACGTAATGCTTGACCCTTCACAATGCGGCCTGAATGCGTCGCCTACGCAGGTGCTGCGCTCATTTACACCGCCGCCAAAGGGAAAAGGTGTAATGCTGGCAGGAACAGTCCGTGAAATGGCGTCTGAACTGGTTGCCAGGCTTAACGAAAAGCATTTATTATAAGGGGGTAATGATATGGCTGTTATAATACATTCTAAACTTTGCAAGGGCTGCAAAGTGTGTGTAAAAAGCTGCCCGTTTGGAGCGATCACCGTTGAAAATAAGGTAGCCGAGATAAGTGCAGCCTGTACAGGCTGTAATGCTTGCCTTGAGGATGTTTGTCCTTTCCATGCTATTGAGAAAATTGAGGATGAAAAGCATGGCGTGGACATTCATGAATATCATGGAGTATGGGTGTTTGCAGAACAGCGTCAGGGAAAACTGATGGATGTAGCCATCGAGCTTATGGGAGAGGGGCGCAGGATAGCCGATATGATTAACACGGAGCTTTCCGCAGTATTATGCGGCGAGAATGTGGAAGGTCTGGCAGATGATTTGATTGCTTTTGGAGCGGACATAGTTTATATTTTTGATGCACCGGAATTGAAATCATATACTACAGATGCATATACTAAGGTGATATACGAAGCCATTATGAAATATAAGCCGGAAATTGTCCTTCTCGGCGCGACACATATTGGGCGGGATCTCGGTCCTTGCCTTGCGGTCAAATGTGGCACAGGGTTAACTGCCGACTGTACCAGGCTGGAAGTGGATCCTGAGGATAAAAAGCTCATGCAGACCCGTCCTGCTTTTGGTGGAAATCTCATGGCAACAATTATCTGTCCCAATCATCGCCCGCAGATGTCAACTGTGAGGCCTGGTGTCATGAGCAAGCCCGTGCGCGACGATGACCGTTTAGGAGAAAAGATTTGTGTACCTGTTTCTATCCCCTCCATTGAACTTCGTACTAAGATTCTTGACATTGTGCATTCCGCAAAAGAGCTGGTTCGCCTCACCGATGCTGAAATCATCGTATCGGGCGGCAGGGGATTGGGCAGGCAGGAGGGGTTCGGGCTGCTTAGTGAGTTTGCAGAAAAGCTGAGCGGTGTGATAGGTGCGTCGCGTGCAGCAGTCGATTCAGGCTGGATTGATCATGCACATCAGATCGGTCAAACAGGCACTACCGTTAAGCCTAAAATTTATTTCGCCTGCGGAATATCGGGCGCGATACAGCATCTGGCCGGAATGCAGGAGGCGGATTATATAGTTGCCATTAATAAAAATGAGCTTGCTCCTATATTTGAAGTTGCCGATTATGGCATTGTGGGCGACCTCTATAAGATCATACCTGTCATCATGGAGGAGTTGGACAGACAGCAGGGGTATAGAGGGAAAGGAATGGATGGTTTTTGAAAATAGATAAGAGAATTGTATATCGCATTTTGATTTATATATTAGGGCTGATGTTCCTTGCATTCAGTGTAGCCATTGCTATAAACTCAAACCTTGGAGTCTCACCGGTCAACTCACTGCCTTACATTATCAGTCAAATCTCTGGGTTTGCCATGGGACGCTGCGTGACGGCGATATTTTTATTTTTCATTTTATTACAGATACTGCTGCTGCGCAGACGTTTTCAATGGCATAACTTGCTTCAGATAATATTTGCTGCAATATTCGGCTATCTTGTTGATTTCGCAAAATGGGTAATTGGTGGATTTTCCATACCTACTTATCCCGGACAGCTGACAATGCTGGCAATAAGCATTGTGTTGATTGGTGTAGGAATTACATTGTATGTGAATACCAGGCTCATACCTTTGCCTACGGAGGGGCTTTCTCTTGCGTTGACCGAGGTGATAGGAAAGATAAAATTTCATAATATAAAGATTATAATAGATTGCATTATTGTTTTGACAGGTGCGGTATTATCACTTGTATTTCTGGATACTCTGATCGGAATACGGGAAGGTACGGTAATTACTGCAGTATTTGTGGGAAAAGTGATCGGGATTGTGCAAAAACCTCTTAAACCGCTTATCGAACGGATATGTTTTCAGGAACAAACCGCCCGGTAAAGACGTTTGACAAATGCGTGCATCGATGTGCAGAGATCGTAGGATCCATTGCTTATGCACCAGTTGTAGATAAGTCCGCGTACAGCATTCATCAGGAAATGAAAGATCTCGTCTGTTGTCATTGACTGATCCAATTCACCCGAGGCATGTCCCACTATTATTATGTCGGAAAGAAGCGATAACATACCTGAATTATCATTACGAAGAAAGCATTTGTTATCGGAATTATATAACAGTTTGGTAAGCTTAAGGCTGGTAAATTCTGTATTATAAACGGCATATTGGTTAAAAAAGAGTAGAAGCTTTTCAAATGTTGAACCTGTCTCTAATAAAGGGGCGACATGTTCAATGAAATAAGCATCCGCTATGGAGTAAGTTTGATAAAACACATCAAGCTTGGATGGATAATAGAGATAGAATGTGCCGATAGATACCCCGGCGCGTTTCACTATATCCTGAACTGTGATTTTTTCGAATTCTGATTCTGATAATAGAGAGTAAGCAGCATTAAACAGTCGTTCCCTTGTTTGATTTGCTTGCTCTTTACGTGTTAATTTTTCTTTATTTGCCATTATTGTACTCCATTATTTAAGCATATGTTATAGCAGTCTATGTCATTATATCACATTATCGTAATAATTACAGTACTGGAACATCATAAATAGACACTACGCTGAAGGAGGAATAGTTCTTGCTGCGGTTGATGGTCTGAGCCGTTGTCAGGGGAATATAGCAGTTTGTAGTAACATCACTTGAAGATGATATGAAACTCATCATTCCGGATTCCTCATATTCGCAAAAAGTCTCTGATTTGTTATCTTATATCAAACTCCTATATTTTTTAGGAACACGAGTAAAAAACGGTATGATATAATTTATTCATATTGGTATACTTTTCTATTTGTTTGGAGTTCTATTATCAAAACATGATACAGGGAGGAACACAAAATGGAAATGAAGCAATGCGCACAGGGCGGTCACTATTATGATGCTTCGGTACACAGCGAATGTCCCTACTGCAACAGTATAAATGTCGGCGTGACAATACCGCTGAGCATGGAACGCACCATGCCACTCACCCAGAACGGCGACAATTGCACACGTTCCATCAATACGAGCGGTGTCAGAGATGATGGCCGCACCGTAGCCATCATCAGGGAGGAACTGGGCATTGATCCGGTCGTTGGCTGGCTGGTCAGCATGGAGGGAAGGGAAAAAGGCCGCGATTATCGTATTCATACCGATAATAATTACATAGGGCGCGGCGACAAAATGGACATCTGTATACGCGGTGATGATACCATCTCCCGGGAAAACCACGCCATCATCAGCTTCGACGCAAGAGATAAAATCTATTATTTCTCGCCCGGTGACGGCAGGAGTATTGTCCGTCTTAACAATAAGGCCATCTTCGCCACGACCCAGATTCAAGCATATGACGTGGTTGAGATCGGTAAAACCAAACTCGTATTCATTCCTCTATGTGGAGAAAAATTTGAATGGGAGTGAGATAATGTTTAAATCTAAAAAAATAAAAATGAATTTCGGACAAGATCATCCTGTACTGATCGGGAACATGCATCACATCGGAGCGCGTGAGAGCCAGCAGGACAGTTTTGGAATATCGGATGTATCCAACGCCGGATTGTGCGAGCGTAAGGGTGTGTTTGGCGTGGTGGCAGACGGCATGGGCGGTATGGCGGATGGCGGTGAGGTCAGTAATATCGTAACGCATACCATGCTTCAATACTTCAACGAAACTAATCCCTCCGGGCAGCCGGAGCTGGATTTACTGAATATGCTGTTCGCGGCCAACGACAACGTAAACCGGTATATAGCCGGCCGCAAAAAAGGTGGTTCCACAGTAGTGGCGGTAATCCTTAACGCCGGGAAACTTTATTGGGTTGCGGTCGGAGACAGCCGAATTTACCTTATCCGAAACGGTGCTCTGATACAGGTAAACCGGGAACATATCTACGCAGTGGAGCTTGATGAAAAAGCCGCCACAGGCGAAATGTCGTGGGAGGCTGCTGCAAGTAATCCGAAACGCGCCGCTCTCACCAGTTATCTGGGCATGGAAACTCCCGAAAAGATAGACCGCAACATCCGCCCCATGCAGCTGCTCACCGGCGATCGTGTACTTCTGATGTCAGACGGTGTGTTTAGCGTGTTGTCCGATAATGAGATACTCAAGTCCATGATGTTCGAGCCGCAAAAAAGTGCGGAAGCATTGCAGGAAAAGGTGCTGGCTAAACAAAATACGAACCAGGATAATTTTACCACTGTTATTTTTGAATATAAGGAGGCGCAATCATGAAAAAGATAATTAACACGACAGTCGGCCTGCTGATGTCGTTACTTATATTGGCGTGTGTTACCATGTCCACACTTGCTGCCTCAAACTCTGTAATAGATGAGGCGCGCTATAGTGTGGTGCGTATTTATGTAACTCTTGCAGGCGGCGGCTACACCGGTTATTCTACAGGAACCGCATTTATCGTTGCCCAGTCGGGAACCAGCACTGTTTTAGTCACGAATCTGCATGTAATCAGCGGCGTCTGGGCTACAGAAGACATTTTTCTGTCACCTCAGGAAATCTACATTATTCCAAGCGATCTTACGGGCGCATGGATCGAGCCGCAGGTAACATATCTTAAGGACGGCCTGGATCTGGTTATTCTGACAACAACAGCCGGTCTGTCCGGGCGGGATTCATTGCCTCTTTCGGACAACACGAACGTACATACCGCCGATACGGTGTACGCGCTGGGGTTCCCCGGTATGGCGGACGATATGATTGATAATGGTGAGGATCTCCCGTCAGGCGTGGATGATGTCACTGTAACGAAAGGAATCATCAGCAAGGTAAATGCCACCCGAAATGGTATGGATGCCTTTCAAACGGATTGTTATATCAATCACGGCAACTCGGGAGGCCCGCTGTTAAATGAAGCAGGGGAAGTTATAGGAGTCAACACATGGGGATCTGATGGGGTTAACTTTACCATCCATATCAGCTATATCATTGATGCCCTGACCGAATTTGGAATTGATCATGTAAAATTGAACAGTGACTCCGATTTGGTTCCTGATATAAATGAAAATATGCCGGAAGCGCAAACTCTCATTTTTGAACCGAAACCCATTCCGCTGGCCGATTACTGGTGGGTTCTGTTGATACCGGCTGCCTGTGTTGTAGTGTGGATAGGGATTGTCAGGAAGCGCAGACATACTGGTGCCCCGCGGCCATCCAACCTTCCTGTGACCCAACCGGTACAGCATCCACCTATCGGAAACGCATCGTCGCATTTGATCTGCACCAGAGGCAATTTTGCAGGCGCTACTTTCCCCATAGGTGGAAGTATCTCTATCGGGCGCGACCCGAAACGCTGTCAGATAGTCTTTCCAGGTGATACGAAGGGTATCAGCTCCCTGCATTGCGAAGTAAGGTCGCAAGATTCCGGTGTCGCCCTCACAGACAAGGGTTCTACATACGGCACCTTCCTGACCGGAGGGCGCAAGCTGAATGCCAACGAAAGCGTCACACTGAAATCCGGCGACAGCTTTTATCTGGCGGACACTAAAAATGAGTTCAAAGTTCTCTGAACCAATGAGCTGAACCTGACATGACAGGAGGGCGGATGATGGTCTATCATGCGAAGAATTGAAACAGCTATATGCAATTATCAAGGGGGTAGAAAGCATAATGAGGACAATGTTCGATGCCTGACTCTCGACAATATATGCGCTATTGTAGTCGCAGATGGTCTGGGCGGTCACGGCGGCGGACAGATCGCTTCCTCAATTGCCGCCGATTATATTACTAAATCTTTTATGAAAGAACCGCTGATGGATCCTGCCTGCATCCGGTGTCTTTTTGAACAGGCGAATATGGCGGTGGTTAAAGCTCAGACACCGATACAGAAGATGAAAAGCACCGGAGCAGCGTTATTTATTAATGATGGAGCAGCTATATGGGGACACACGGGGGATTCCAGGCTTTATCATTTTAAGGACGGCGTTCTGGCTGCGCAGACCCTTGATCACAGCGTATCACAGATGGCTGTGTTCTCCGGCGAGATCACAAAGGAGCAAATCCGGCATCATGTCGACCGCAACAAAGTGTTGAAAGCCTTCGGTGACGCTGGGGGATTTAAAGCGGATATATCTTCCATATACATGCTTGAGTCCGGATATCACGCTTTTTTACTCTGTACGGACGGCTTTTGGGAGTATGTCCTGGAGCTTGAAATGGAAATAGAGCTTATAAAATCATATACTCCCCTTGACTGGATTCGAGCCATGAACCAAAGGCTCGCCCAACGAGTTCCCGAAAATCATGACAATTTTTCAGCGGCGGCTGTGTTAATAAATATTGAAAGCAAAGATGGAAGGTTGAAAAAGTGCATTTCAACCTATTGATTTGAGCGCGCATTGCGAACAAGTTCGCATTAAGCGTGCATGGGGTATAAAAATGAGGAATAAAGGATTAAAAATCGTATCGACGCTGCTGTGCGCGGTATTCTTCTGTCTTCTTACCAGCTCTGTCGGTTACGCGATCAGTCCGCTGGAACTGCGCATGGAAAGTGTAACAGCTGCGGACGGCATACTGCAGATATATTGCAATTCAAATTCGGTAATCATGCCTGAAAAAACTGATTTTACTGCAATTCTGGGAAACACAGTGCTGACCGTCAGGGATGTAACCGCTTTTGAAGAGACAGACACAGGGGCTTCGTATATATTCCTTGTTGACGTTTCCGGTTCTATCAAACAGTCACAGTTTCAGGCTATTAAGGATACCATCGTCTCAATATGCGGCGAACTGACGGATAAAGATAACATCAGTATATTTGCCATCGGTGACGAAGCCTATACGCAGCCCTTTGTTTCCGATCCGGACGACATCCAAAGCCAGATTGACGCAATTGAGCGGAGTCATGAGGATACCAATCTTTACGAAAGTGTGATCGTATCGCTGTCCATCCTGAATACTCATGAGAATTGCTGCGAGAAAAAGACCCTCGTTATCTTTTCCGACGGCGAGGATGATATTCTTCAAGGCATAACAATAGACGAAGCTGCTATAGAGATAAAAGACAGCCATATTCCCATATACACCGTCGCCATGCTGGGCATAAATCCTGACTCCCGATATGTTGAATCCGCAAAGGTACTCGGCAGCTTCGCCCGGCTTTCAGCAGGAGGACGGCATTATTTACATACCCTTGACGAAACTGCATCTGAAGAAATATCCGCCGATATCATATCTTCAATCAGACAAAGCATGGTGGTGTCCGTAGATCTGACCGGCTTCCATTCAAACGGCGACGATATGGTTCTACGACTGGATCTGACCGTATCCGGTATCGGTACGGCAAGCGACGGATACGCCATATCAACGGCAGGCTTGTCAGCACCGTCTGCAGACCCCTCCCAGGCTCCGGTTATATCCACATCCATACCGGACCCTATACCATCGGAGGAGATAATCATGCCGCCCGAATCCATCCCTGGTGAGGATACACTTCCTCCTGAACCCAACACCTTCTTTAGGATTATTTACGTAGCAGCGGCGCTTCTTTTGGCTGGGATTGTAATATTTATCGTACTTCGGTGTAAAAAGCCTGCCGATCAGCCGTCAGCCGCCATCATACCCGAGCCTGTGCCGGTTATGGAACCGGTCCGCTCTCCCCTTCTGCCTCCGCCACCTGGTATGCCGAAAATTGCTCTGTGGCTGACAAAGACCGGTCGCGTGGAGAAACAGGTATTCCATGCCGAGTTTGTAGGTCAGCTTATTATCGGCAGGGATGCATCCAAAGCGACTCTGCCATTTAAGGACGACGATCTGTTGTCTTCGCGGCATTGCTCGATCAGCTACGAGCCAGAGGGCATTATACTACGTGACTTAGGCTCTACAAATGGAACGTTTGTTAACGGTTTGCCGATACAGGAATGGCATATACTGGAAAACGACGACATACTGTTAATTGGCTCTATGGAGCTGCGAATAAATTGGGAACCATCAGGTATCTGAATAGGAGGATAAGAAATGAATACAGAAAAAGTCGATCTGCTCTGTATGGGTTGTTTTATACAGCTTGCGGAAAACAACGGGGTATGTCCCCACTGCGGCTATAATGAGACGGCACAAGTCGTATCGCCGCACCAGCTTCACCCGCGTATCATACTGAACGGAAAATATCTGTTGGGCCGAGTGCTTGGCGAGGGCGGCTTCGGCATCACCTATATCGGTTGGGATCTGAATCTTGATATCAAGGTCGCCATCAAGGAATATTATCCCAATGGTATCGTGACTCGCGACGGAACCACCACCGTTTTCCCTTACTCCGGTGATAAGACGGAAATATTCACATTCGGACGAGACCGATTTGTCCAGGAGGCTAAAAATCTTGCAAAATTTTACGCGCTGCCCGGCATCGTATCCGTAAAAGATTACTTCCAGGAGAACGACACGGCATATATCGTTATGGAGTTTGTTGAGGGGGAAACCCTTAAAGTAAAGCTGGCTGGAGCGGGTGGAATGCTGCCTGTTTCTGAAGTGCTGGAATACATGAAGCCCGTTATCAAATCTTTATACGAAGTACATAGCGCGGGTATTATCCATAGAGACATCAGCCCCGACAATATGATTATCACCAGAGAAGGCAACTCCAAGCTCATTGACTTCGGTGCGGCAAGGGGTGTTTCGGACGGTCAGCAAAGCCTGTCCGTTCTTCTCAAACCCGGATTTGCGCCGGAAGAACAGTACCGCACGCGAGGTGTACAGGGCGCATGGTCGGATATTTACGCACTGTGCGCCACGATTTACCGCGCCATAACGGGTGTAACGCCAGACGAAGCGTTGGAACGTATCAGCGAAGATATGTTAAAGCCACCGCGCCAGCTGGGTGTTTCGATGACAGTCGAACTGGAAGCCGCCATCATGAAAGGGCTCGCCGTCAAACAAAATGACCGCTTTCAAACAGTCATGGATCTGTATGCTGCTCTGTACGGTCCGCAAACCGGCATACCGGCTACAATGCCTGTGAGTGTCTCGCACCAGAGCAGTACGACCGCGCCGGATATAACTGTTCCCCATGAAAAAACAGGTCCCGAATCGGCTCCCGCCTCCGCCGCCAATCCTTTCGTAACGTGGATCACACAGAACAAAATTAAAGCAGCTGCAATAGGCGGCATATGTATTGTTACTCTGGCTGCTTTTGCAATTAGAGGTTTAATCCTGTTAAACACAGACAAATCTGATCCTCCGGTGTATATGGCAGCCGATGCAAATTTGCAACAGTCCGGTAAATCGCTGCGGGATAACACTGTACCGATATTTGGGGAGGGCCGCGATGAGCCGCAGGATGACACTGTGCCGACGTCTGTGGAAGACGGTGATGAACAGGATGACATTACATCGTCATCTGCTGAGGACGAAAATGAACAGGATAACGCAGTACCGATGTCTGCGAATGATACTGACAGGACTTCAGATGGGCTTACAGAGTCAAGTGCTGCATCCACGCCCGAAAGTAATGTGCCTGCATCAACAGAGGCGACAACCGAACAACCAACACCTGCATCCACGCCTGCACCAACACCAACCGTCACCGATGTGACCGGTCAAAGCTATACATTGACAACATCAATTTACACCGCAAATGTTACCTATACCGGCAAGTGGAAAGACGACAGACCCAATGGCGACGGAGTGGCTACATTTTCAGAAGCTGTACCTGGACGTTTTAATGTTGGCGACACTCTTTCCGGTAATTGGGTTAACGGATTGATTGAAGGTTATGGCGTATACACCTCAGGTTCGTATCAACTGAAAGGGAATTTTGTAAAAGGATTGAAAGAAGGAACCGTTAAGCAGTATGATAACGGTGAGCATATCGGCGATATCGAGTTCAAAAACGGAAGTCCTGCTCCATAAAAGAATGTATCAGAGCTATAAATATCCATTGCGCTTACACCATCACTTAATTGAACAAAGGCGGCAACAATCCAGACTAGAATCAGCATTGTCGCCGCTTTCATACCACCATCCTTCTCTCCCGTTCTAAGCACTTGAACGACTATTTTTCAAAAAATTTACTATAGCAAGTATTGTAAGAATGCTGAAACCCAAATAGCAGATATAGATTACCTTCACACCAAAATAATTATTGGATTGTGCGCCCACCATTGTATAGATTACAACAGCAAAGGTTGAGGCAAGAGAACTGGAAATCTGCCTGAGGGTATTTAAAACAGAGCTTCCATCAACTCTGTTTCGTCCTTCTAAATTGCTGAGACCCATGGCTGTTACGGGTGAGTTAAAAAAACCCGTTCCCGCCGACAGCAGGCAGGAAACCACCCCAATATGCAGCAAACCTGAATTGTTATTAATCATAACACCAAGAATGCTTCCTGCGACCAGCATAATAACGCCGCTTATAAAAAGCGGTCTGGCACCGGCTTTGTCATATAGTCTGCCTGCCAGT
>Ga0153947_1000740_pt1 | contig 15997 bp, 14 predicted proteins | sample TSNJ031MetaG_FD_104697 | JGI IMG/M metagenome (GOLD analysis project Ga0153947, IMG submission 104697) | Attine ant fungus gardens microbial communities from New Jersey, USA - TSNJ031 MetaG | ecosystem: Host-associated > Fungi > Mycelium > Unclassified | place: USA: New Jersey, Wharton State... | reverse complement strand
TAGGACCGCGGATCCCTGGAGTTTCGCGTACTACTATTCGATCACACGGCAGAACCTCTGAACTTCTAGCGGGTGGTTTACATCGACATAGTAGTGATGGGCGCAAGGCTGATCTCTATGTTTGCGACATGTGCTTCAAGTACATGACTGATTCAGTGTCTTGGGAGGTTCACAAGGTGATTGAACTTGAGCTGGTCAAGCCTGACACTAAATTTGTCCGAAGCGTGGATGCACTTTCAAATGTCCGCCAGGTCGCAAAGTCTACGAACGAGGACAACGTATAATATGGGAAGTAGACGGTGCTGAACAAAAGGCATGAAGCCCTCATCAATGCTTAGCGCTTGAGGATCTAACAAAAAAGAAATTGGGTGTAGCTTTACTGCCAGAACTTGTCTCTGTTCGGGAAGCTATTCATTGACGTCAAGACGTTATTCTTTGATTGTGATAATTGTGAATCTGACTCATTATTGAATTTTCGTCCCCTTGCCTGACTTGTTTTCAGTTCTTTTTTTTATCTTGACAGAAGGGTCGTCATCTATTCATTCTATGCTTGGATTCTTCTCCAAGGTAAAGCAATCAGTTTAGGATCTGGTCATTTTTCTGAGCGCTATATATATAGGAGAAACTTTCTTACGATGATTATAATCTTGCCTGCATCATGACACTGCCCCCTCATCATCGACAAGGTTTTGGAACATTAATGATCGAATTCAGTGAGAATCCTTCTGGTCAAATAGCGCGGCTTAATTCATGCATGTCTCAGGCTATGAACTATCACGAAGAGCAGGTAAAGTTGGTACACCAGAGCGACCGCTCTCAGATCTCGGTCTCCGCAGCTACCTTCAGTTTTGGGTATCTCACCTTGTCCGTTTCTTCCGGTACGGGATACGTGTCTTACCCCCGTCTACATGGTATGCTCAACAGGTTCCGGTTACAGATGTGTTCTCTCTGTTCTTCCCCTAGAGTCTGAACGTATTCGAACCGTGGGTAACTTGCCTGACCTAGCTCAGTATCAGTTTGGGGAAATCGCCTCAAAGCGGAGAAAACGAGGCAAGGGTAGAGATGACGATAATTCAGACTGGCGGAATAAATGTGATGGTAAGAGCTGGTTCCCTTTTCGCGCTATTTGAAAGTTTCAAGTCTCTGCAGATGCGATGTTTTCAATACATCGAATTTTTGAGACTGTTCAACGAAAAGATGGTGCCGCCGAAATTCATGTCAGCGTGCAGTGTACACTGGCTGATATTGCACGGGCAACGAACCTCCGTGTCGAGGATGCCTCGTTTGCTATGAATGAATGTGGACTTTTGATGCGGCGTTTCACTCAGGATGACGAAGAGACAATCGTAATCACCAGAGAGGCAGTGGAGAAGGCTGCAAAAGAGCTCAATGTGAGGAGTCCTTGGTTACGAAAGGACTGTATATTATTGGACAGCTCATAACTCTATTACATTTGGCGATTAATTATTGTTCATTGGGAATGCTAAAGCAAACTATTTGAGTTTATTAAGCTCCAAAATATTCTGCATCAGCCCACGAACCCCAGGCTGCAAAATCATTTGCCAACTGTTCATGTTCTACGACGACCGCCGTCTTCTTCATCGGACCCAATGGTGGAGTACTGTATAGCTTCTCGATTACACCTTCAACGGACGTCGAGGTGATCAGTAATAATTTTGCCCGAGGCTTCAGGACCTGGCGAAGGGTTTGGCAAAGATTGGCATTGGTCACCTGAAGTTATATCATCTGCTTGGTATGATGATATGAACCATCCAAAAGAAAACTAACCTCGCTGAGAAAAGGTGGGTCAACGACTGCTAGATCGAAAGATTCCTTGAGTTGGACTGGGAAATTGTCGGGCTCGTCCAGATCGTACGGAACATATTGCTCAGGTGCAAGAACCGCGAAACGCTGGTCCAACTCTAGTAGATGTGTGTTTGCTCGAGGGTGTAGATGATGGAAAGCTACAAACGCAGTGGGTGAACAAATGAACGCAATTGATGCATCCAGCGAAGGTTCGAGCTTATTGATGAGGTTTGCTAGATAATTAGCAAAGGATGTGCTGTACCTAAAAGAAAGGTCAGATAATGCTTCTGGCTGAGGGCACTGCCCTGCTATTTATGGTTTTTGGCTTATGTGGCCCTCAGCGATCCATCGGACAAGGAGACTCACCAAAATTGACTAAGTTGCCAATCCTCTACAAATACAGAACGATACTCATCGACGTTCATCATGGGTTTTTCTCCACTTCTTGGTATACTATTACTTTTCTGAAGGCCAGCAATTTCGCCAGCTTCTTGTTCAGCTATCAACTGCTGGAATCTTTGTTCTTCGTCTGACTTGTCTGTCAGAAAGTCATCTAGGAGAGCAAGGGTTGCAGGATTTAATACTAGTGGAGATCCAGAAAAATTGGAACGAGGGGAATCTGGGACGCCGATGTCAATCGCCTCTAGCATGTTGAGCGTAGACCGTCTGAGGGAGCACAGATGTAGGTATTAAGCTAGATTCCAATCCTGCTAGAATCGAGAAATGGGGATTATGTGCTCTTTGGAATACTGTAAAACTGTCGCTCGGTTGCAGTATTCAAGGTATAGGAGAACTTTTTTTTGATGAAATTAATCCGGAAATACATGTGGAGTGCGAAAACAAATAGGCCTGGGGCCTGAGGCGAACTTATTGCCTACACGGAATGGTTCAGATAGCATTTTCCAATGAGTTTTTTGTTTTTCGAGCTTGACCAGAATCCCTGGAGATGAATCATGATGTGATTGGTCGATAAAATAAGTCTTAGACTCCTCTCTCGCTGCAATGTCAATAAAACAACGCGTTGTAGTCCTGATCTCTGGCTCGGGTATGTTTCGCAACAAGTCCAAATTTCATAGACTGATCTTCAACCAGGTACGAATCTCCAGGCTCTTATCGATTCACAAAATACACCTGCCTTACCCAATGCTGAAATTGTCCTTGTACTCTCAAATCGAAAAGCTGCCTACGGCCTGACTCGGGCTTCGACTGCGAATCCCCCCATTCCAACGAACTATCTTGCTTTACAACCGTACCTCAAACGGAACCCTGACAGGACAAGGGAAGACTACGACGTAGAAGTTGCACGGATCATTGTGAATGCTAAACCCGATCTCGTGGTTCTTGCTGGTTGGATGCATATCCTCAGTGAGAGATTCATTGAAATTATGGAAGGGCGAGTGACTTTAGACCACTCTGAAAAACCCACAACACCCATCCCTGTAATCAACCTCCACCCAGCCCTACCTAGTGCGTTTGACGGTGCGAACGCAATAGAGAGAGCATACGAGGCATTTATGAAGGGAGAGATTAAATACACAGGGTGTATGGTTCATCGCGTGGTCAAGGATGTGGATAGAGGAGAACCAATCATCGTCAGGGAGGTTGCTATTGAAGAAGGAGAATCCTTGAAGGCTTTGGAGGAAAGACTGCACGAGGTTGAACATGAGATTATTGTGCAGGCCACGAAGAAGATTCTAGAGGGGTACGTGGTACAATATTTTCTACTAAGGATGGTTTCGATGATGTATTGTAGATTGGTGTAGGAATTGTCATTCAAGTTGTTCATAGTTTAAAAACTCGTATTCGAGATTTCCTTCCCAGCCTCGACAGGCGCTTAGAGGTATGGGATTCAAGTTGGACTTTGCCACAAAGACCACAAACCTCGATGATCGCTCCTGGCATTCACTTGCGGCCAGGATCGGTAATTTTAATCCTTTCTGTTTTCGTTGGCTGTACATCCGGAATACGATGATATTTCGTTCCTCGCATGCTTCTTCTCTATCCTGCCTAATCGCACTGAGACTGAACAATTGCTTTCCACAGATCCCTAGTTTGTACTTCCAACCAAAAATAGAGACAAAGCCGTCTCAATTGCTCTGTGGGCTATCGCAGACAGTTTGATGATACAAGGGGAATTTGATGAGTGGACAACCAATGTTGTTCCAATCTGGGAGGTATAGTAAGAATAAACTGGGTTTATTCTCTGAAAATCAGCCAACATAACTTTTTGATTACCCAAATTTGCATTGTGTATTATGTTGTACATTCCGATGATGTTTTGCTTACTTTGTTAAACCAACTCATACTCACCTCGGGTGCCCTTGGTCTAATATTTGTTTAACTCCCTCAATCCCAAAGATGTCTTCCGTCATCGTCTCTTCAAATCCCAATATAGTTGTCACTGAGACCCTCAGTCTAAGCTTGCCGATTTATGTAGATCATTTGCGACAGACACATTACATTTGTAAGAAATAATTTTACTACCTCTCTTTGGATAGCTAAAGGCGATCCTTTATATGTCAGAAGATGCCCGTAAATGCTATCAAATAGATATAGTGAACCTGACGAGGGTTGATAGGACATTGAGCGCGAAATCCAGCAAGGCGTAGCCAATCCATGCCCATGAGCAAACGCGTGCGTAGCTGTTTGCAAGTAGGCTACAGTGGCCTGTGGTCCAGGATGAAAAGAGAATTAGAGTTCAACGTTTGACAATCACGTCACGTCACATCATTTTCATTGTAAAGGACTTACGTGACGTAATTCCAACCTTCACCATCATCACATACCCTTGCGATACCCACTTCTTGTAATTGTAATGTTAAATTCCGTAAGTACTTGTATACTTCGATTTTCCTTCCATTGAAACCTGACAATCATAACAAAAGTTACCAAAACCGCCACTTCATTTGTCGTGCTCGGAATCAGAGCGGATAGCACCGCGATTGGAAATTCCATGCTTTGAGCGTCTCTCATTCTCTGTATGAGATGTCTGATCTACGGCGGACGGTGATTCACACTGCTACTAGCGCGTATTCTCTGGCATTTTTGAAGAGAGAGACCATTCGGTCGAATCGGCAGACGGCATCAGTGTGCATAGTAATGCACAAGTGAGCTTGTTCTGTATTATCCCTTGTCTCGTATTGACGCAAGCAGAACTGGAAAGGTGCTCAGGACGCCACTACAGAATGGGAGGTTGACGAAAATGGGCGTGTGCGTAGATGCCAATGACTGCTTTGAGGTTGAGAATCTTATCTCGCATAGAACTTGCCTCCAGAGTATCCATCTACCCGCCATACCTTCTCTCAGCAGACGCAGATCCATGGTTACGATTTCTATCAAGGCTCATTCACATCGCCACTATCCTCAATTACAAGCCTCAGTGACATTCCACCTCTCTCAGATTTTTTGATCGACCCCATATCTCTCAAGGTGGGCACGGGAGTGTGCATAAGGCGCTCTGATGGACGACTCTACACTATTAAAAAAAGGTCACAAACACGACAGGCATGGTCCGAATTGAACATACTGCTGAAGATTAGAAAAGCCCACGTTCCCTTCGCTCCCCTCGTGCACTGGACATATGAAAGAGACCAGTACATATATCTCATAAGTGTGAGCTCCTTGGTCTTTCCCGTTGGATCTTTGTTCTTATTCTACCTCAAGGAGAATTATCCGACTGGATCCCTTGCTGACGCTATAGGACATTATGGTGCATTTAGGCCCTTGGACGTATTTTTCTACGCCTGCGAATTGGTTGGTACTCAATTAATTATGAAATGGATGTTAGCTCTTTATAACGCTCCCCAGTTAATTGGTTTACGTTTTCTTCACGATATCGGAATTGTCCATCGCAATGTATCTCCCGAAACGGTCATCTTTGACAGAAGAGGCCATCTTATTTTGTCTGGAGTAGAGAACGGTATTGACCTGCGTTCCCGCACCGAGCATTTCCTTGATTTTACTAAGAGTAACGATAAACGTTATCAAGCTCCTGAAATCATGCTTGGCTGGAGTCATAATGACTTGGTTGATTCATGGTCTTTTGGAATGGTAATATTTTTCATGTTCCGGGGAAAAGTGAGGGTTTTTGGGCCATGTCGCAACATCACTGATTCTGGACAGCACGTGTTCTTCGAAGAAGCTCAAGATTTTACGGAATGCTCGAGTAAAGATATCAACGAAATCATCATTGAAGGGCTTCATGCTAGTACACAGCGACCTATCAATCCGATTGCCAAAGACTTGATACTTAAAGTAATTATGTTCCATGGATCAACCCTATCAAATACGAATTATATTTTTTAGTGTCTCAAACGTAATCCAGCTATGCGGAAGACCATTCGAAATATCCAACAACATCCATATTTTTCTAATGCGTAAGCTGTCTCTTTGACAACCTGCTTCCTAGCCTTATATCATTGACAGTGATTGGGACATGATTTTGAAGCAAAGCATGCCTGGTAGTTTCTTCCATCCCATTTCGTGCTTTACGCTGATGAATGAATCTAGCCCCCCTCCCACGTGATTTTCTCTCAACTAATGTTATTTGTTCGCCTGTCATACCGAACAGTCCCGCCTGTGAGCAATGCTTTTCACCTCGGGCTGACACATTTAGCCCAGAATCCTGTCAACGATCCTTCGGTCAGGCTGCTCCACAGTTCCTCAAATCACCCCTTATTGTTCCCAAAAATCTCCTTAGAACGCCTACTGCAATCAATAAATCAGTGATGCAGTCCATCCCAGACAGAGAAACTCAGATTGGTCTCGAACACTCTGGTAGTCCTCATACGATATGTGTTTCTCCGATGCTGGATATGGCCCAGGCACTTAATGAAGATTCTCCTGCCCATAAGGCTAGTTTCTGGGATTCATTAGACTGTGAAGATCGATTGTCCACCCATTCGACATACTCTGCTCTCTCCAACATCAAAGTACCCTTTTCCCGTGCTTGGAACCTACGAAAAGAACGCTCCCTCATTTTCTATCCTCATCAGCTCTTCAGCTTCAGTACTGTCTCCATTCAACAAAAGCTGAAGAGAAGACCGAGATCAGTCGCGGTGCTCAAATGTGCTTCCTACGCTAAACCAATCGCAGACTTGCCCAACCATCTTAGTCAAATCGGAAACGGAATCGGGTATACTTACAAGCCCCCAGCCTTATCCCAGCCAATGGTAGCCAAAACAAGGGGTACAAGTTACTCTGATTCTGATACCAGTTCTTGTCCTGTGCCCATAATTTCAAGAGATTCTACTTTTTCGGAGAACACAGTTGCCGTCCCAAATGCCTGTCATGGTCTTTTTCGTAGTCTTAGTATATCGAATTTCTGGACTGGCCTCAAAAATGGTTCTGGGAACGTGCCTGTGGCTACGATGTTGCTACCTCACTCAAAGCGTCACTGCGCCAAAATTCTTGGGAAGACAGACGACATTGAAGAACCTCTAAAATTTTTGATTTCCGGACCTTACAAACAATCAAAAGAGGAGGATTGTGGAATAGAAATAGGTCAACCTTTGGCGGAATCAACGGCATTCTTGTCACCTGTTCTGGAGGCGTCCTCTTCGACAATTTCATGTTCCCCCACCAGATCAGCAACGACAGAAGGCGACGTGCTTACTCCTGAGACACAGGATTTTCCTCCTGCAGTTGTCGTTCGGAAATTGGAGATTGCCGAAATGGAAAGCTCTGAAGAGGCTCATCAATTTTGTCCGGAGTCAACTCTCAGATTGGTCACTCCTATGAACGGGCTCCGATTAGCCCTTGCCGGTGAATCATATCTTCCCTAATTCTTGTCAATTTTGGCTCTTGATGTATTGTTTTGTTCTCTGTGTTCGTATATCTGTTTTCATGGTTTGTTAGCTTTGAAACAATGTAAACATTCGTTCTGTATACAACAACTGGAGCCTATCATCAGTACATGATTAGAGCGAGGATTAAGATCGGCCGGTTATTCGCCCCCAGATTTCTTTACCAGCTCGCTGCCGTTCGTAGGTGGCTTTGCCATCTCCAAGGACCGATTTGTTTTCTATTGCACGTCTACTAAGGTAGGGCATGACTTCTCGAAGGGCACCATATGGAACGTATCTAGGGATGTGACGCTCATGAGGGCATAGCTTCAATACACGTTGTCAGTGTCACCTACTTGATAATGAAAGGTGTAGATGCCTTCGTCCGATTGACAAGATATTGAGTGAGATCGTCGCTCATGCCTACCCTCAGTAGTCAATGTAATGGAACTGAATTTTGTTGTTCAACAGATTCACCATAGAGCTGCGCAATAGCCACCCTTTCAACGGTCCCAGGTTTGATCCCAATTATTGTTCCACTATCCTCAAATCTCTTTTCGTCTAGGAGTGGTTCAGCTAACCCGTTCTTGACAAGTTCTGAAAGAACAAGTTTCGCGCTCTCCCAATTATGTGTCCCAAAAAGAATACCAACACCAGGCATTTTGGTATTCCTGTTTTCTAGACCAGCTGACGGGACAATGCTTTTTACCACATCAGGAAAAACGTATCCTTTCAACCATGATGTCCATACAGTTCCAAATCTTGTCCATGCAAGGTGAGAAATGTTGCGATTCTTGTCGATGTCTTCGCGAACGGCATTCAGCAACATTCGCACGCACTGGTTATAGCACCTATCTGTTTCATTTCTCTTGGCCCAGACTGGCGGAAGTTCATCAGGAGAGATAGAAAGGGAGGAACCCTTGGAGTGATGTGCTGCGACCTCGTACGGATGATATGCCCCTCGAACGAGCTTAACCCCAAGTGCAAAATTGTTTTCACGAGCATCTTCTAGAGAAAGGGCGAGGTGGGAAGGTGTCCTGTAGGTTCAAAATGAAAGCAGTGGAATGAGTTAATTATCACGATTAAAAGGAAAATTACCTTCTGAGATAAGCCTGATAGGTGGTATACACAAGGGGCTGTACGGTGCATTGTAAATCTACAAGGTTATTGAACTTACGCATCAAAGCGAGAGCAACTGCGTCAATCGCAGGCTGGTACCAACTGGGTACAGGAAGGTTGTCAACGTAGAGTAGGGTCAATCACAACACACACACCTCGATTCGGCATCAATAATTATCTTCACGCCTCGTCGACGTGCATGTTCACACACCATATCAAGTTCTCCACATAGTTCGCGTAAGTCCATAACATCTTCCTTGGAGAGCAACGCTAGTGATGAGGCACCGGGATCGAAAATTATGTCTAGGTCAGTTGAACGAGGACATCCAGGGAATGGGACTGAGTCAGGCTTTAGATTGCGTGACTGAGTAATGTAGTTGGAGAAATTGATAAGGGTTTGTGCATTAGGCACTAGGGCAGTCTGAAAGTTGGCAATTGGCCAGGGACATTTTGTTACGAAAGGGATCGTCCAAACTAATCAAAGGTGACTCACTGTCTTGACGGCGACCCAGGTGCGCCTTCCCTCACCACTTAAGGAGTCCTCAAAATCAGCAGCGACATCGATAGAATGAATCATCTCTTTAATGATGGCTTTGTGTGGAAGCTTGTCTCTAGACACATTGCCATCCTGAGAGGCAGGGTCAACCTCAACCGAATAGGCGAGAAGAGCTCCTTTGTTTGCTCTGCGAAAGGCACGCAGCAGAGGAAGAGTATCTTCGGCAGTATCGCCACCACAGAACTAAGTATACAGCACTATATAGTCCAGGTCTGCATGTTTCATGCAGTGGACATACCTGATTGAAGAATGTCGCTCGAACAGCTGCCTCTGCTATCTGGCGGGCACCAGGAATGCTTGTTAAAAAATTGAGTATCTTGGGAGAATATTCCACCATTGGGGATATCGAGCACAATGTAAACACTACATAGGAACGAATAAGATGCCCAAGGGGTTGTCTGGTCACATTCTGCTCTGGATTATCAGCGTGAATGCACCCAGCCGCAAGGAGGAGACCACCAGACACAGCTGCTATTCCAGCCAGCGGTCTGTGTGATCTACGATATGACCAATGTACAATATGACGAAGAGGCAGATGAGAGAAACGGGGAGACATTATTGCTGGGCACGGATCTTCTCAGAACCTAAATATATCTTAAAGCAGTGTCACATGACAAAGGATACTCTGCACGTATATTCACAATTTCTTTCTATCCAACCATGGTCAAACGCAAACAAGCAGACAACGATGATTCCTCTATGAACAGCGATTCTAGCTCTGACTTTGTATGTCTTTATCTTCCTGTTTCAATAATTGTTGACTCAGCAAAGTAGTAGTCTACTGTGAACATCGACTTCGACTTTTTCTCCCCGAACCCCGAGGTCGACTATCATGCAATCAACAATCTCTTACACCAGCTGTTCCAGCAGGATGCGGACTCTCTCTGCACTGACAAACTTACAGACCTCATTTTGTCTCAGCCAGCGATAGGTTCCACTGTCAAAACCGATGGCATGGATAGCGACCCATATGCTTTCCTCACTGTGTTGAACATGCATATCCACCATCAACACCAGTCTATCAAGGCAATTGTAAACTACTGCTTGAAGATCGCAGCTGCTTCTGGCGACCATCAAACTCATGCCTCACTTCGTACCCTCTTTTTTTCCCAGGACCAACAGCATGTTGGACTTGTGATCTCCGAACGTTTGATCAATATGCCAGTCCAGATCGTTCCCCCAATGTACAAAATGCTTGCGGATGAGATTGAGCAAGCAGCATCCAACGTTCGTACGAGTGTATACATATTAGACAGTTATTGAACTGGTCTCTTCTTCCAGAATGAACCATACAATTTTTCGCATTTTTTATTCATCTCTCGAAATTATCATCTCACTCCAGAAGAGGAATCCTCTCTCGTCAATTCCGCTCCTCCTCAGCACTCGAGAGCAAAACCATCTAAAAAATCAAAAACGGCATCTTTGTGTCCCTCGCCAGAACCTCCTGCTGATGGTATCCACCCTTTCCATCTAGAAGATGAACAAATTCGCGCCCTGGCACTTTATTCCCTTGATTACAAATATACTGGTGCTCCGAAAGAACCGAGAGAGAAGCATGGTTTTGGATTGGATTACAGGGCAAGGATGATGGTGGTCCCAACGGAGAATTTCGAACCATTGATCAACAAGTTAAAAGAGATATACACGGAGCCTTGACCCAATCGCTTCATGTGAATCATGTACGCGTGATTTCGCTTTGGAGAACGAGATGTATTTCCAAGATTACAACCCTATCTGTATAAGCCACTCGAGTCTCGCGATCGGAATATCACTCCTGTATCACTCTTGTCTACTACAAATCCTTTACATGGCATTCATGACAGCAGTGTAAGCGGGTTTGGGTTGATAGTTGTTGTCCCATAATAAAGGAGTGGAACTTGCACGCCACGAGTTCTGACGTAAAATTCATTAGCTCAGAAGACGATGCAATTATCTGAAAGTAAAATGTTACTCACAACATCTGCAACACCCCAGGTAGTGATGGAAATACAAGCGGGCGTGTTTAGGCAAGCTGTTACGACAGTAACATAGTCATTTGACGCAGCACCGGCAATATCCAACTCAGTGATGGCAATTTCGGTTCCTGCACCAGCAAGGGCAGTAAGAGCAGCTTGGGCACCGCCGGCACCACCAGCATTCAGATGCATCTGGGTACCGATACCGTCTATGAGCTTCTGAGAGCCGTTCGTGCGCTTGACAAGGGAAACCATTCCCTGGACCTTGGCATTGTTGGAGTCGAGATTGAAGTCGTTGATGTAGAGTTTAGCGGTGCTATCAGCGTTACGAGCAGCCTGGAATGCGATGCTAACGAAGGACTAGGTGTTGACTGTCAACAATATGGATACTCTTCCACGATAATGAAAACATACTTCACCGAGAACGTTGAAGAAGACAGAGGAACTGAGAGAACCATCTTCGTTCAAGATTTCACTGTGAATGGGTGAGAAAATTTATCTCGTGAGGGGCCTAAAACTTCAGACGTACTTACAAACATCCCACTAGCGGATGCAGAAGATAGGTTAATAAGAAATCAGATTAATTGGATGACTTACAGCTGCATCAGATGGTCAGCAAGCATTTCGGCTGAGACCTTGAGACTCACCATAAAGTTTTCCCTTGTACCTTCCAGCAACATTTGCGATGTGATTCTGAATGACAGAGGTCTATCAGATAGCCATGAGAAGAAATAATTTTGAGATGTAAGAGGGACTACCAGGGTAGTTCCATCGCTGATAGAGGAAACCCAAGATGGAAGCTGAGAGTGCCAGACTTGAATTTATTTAGCAGCACCGACATTTAGACGTGTCTATGGGCATACCAAGAGTGTGGCCACGGATCATCTTGCCATTGGACGTAGCCCAATTAACAAGCTGGTCAGAGTTTCCAAAGTTGAACGATCCCCTGCTAGCTATCGCGTTTCAAATATGTCAGTGTGTCTCCATCTCGAACAAACGAGCGATACGCATACGTTCAGTAGCATCCCACTGGATAATTAATCAGTAACCATCGTTTGTCAGTTGAGCCATCGAGATCGTACCTTCATGGAGTTCTCGGGAGTGACAGCGCCAAAATCAGATTTCAGGATAGCAGCATTTGCTGCGATTAATGAGTGTCTCTCTGAGTAGAAATTTTCCGAAAAGCGTACAGGCGATATTGATAGTATTGGGATCAGCAGCAGAGCCCTGAGAAGAGGTGTCAAAAATCAGCCATAAGGTGTTCCTTTTTCAGTCTCACCCAAAACTTCTTGCCATGCGAAACGAAACGACCGTTGAGACCACCAGCAGGTACTCCAGTAGGGGGAGGTTGATTGGAAGTAGTAGTCGAAGAGGGAGGGGCGGTTGTTCCTCCGCTGCCCGTACCAGGCAAACACCTACAAACTTCGCATCAACTGCTACCATAGTTTGAGAAAATGGCCAACATACTGAGAATACCAGTCATTCATGTACGTACAAGTGGTACCAGAAACACCTAGGTGCTTCTGAGCCCGGGCCATCGAACACTCGTCAAGTGAACTCACAAGTAGTCTGTTGTTTCCATCTATCAGCTCATCTAATTAGGGGAGAAGTTGACCATTGCTTACCGGTCCAGTCCACCCAATCCCTCCACCTTGAGAAGGAGAAAACATTAGAAATAGCATGGAAGTAACAATGGAGATAACTGACATTGACCCCAAACTTGTTGTTGAGCAGTAGCCCCTCCAGCCAAGATAGCAAGAAAAACGATGGTAAACAGCTTGTACATTTTGAGAAATCTGACCAAAAGACTTCGTATGAGACTTGTCGATTGAAACTTCGCTACTCCATTCCACGTTTTAAGGCGGATCCGCAACGACAGAAGGCTAACAAAGTATACTGTTTCCGAGCTAAACTTCCGAGCCAGATGCCGAGATTTATTCTGAGAGCTTACCTGTACATATTTACAACTCTGTTGGATGCCTTCTCCGAACGCACTCATGGGTGTTGTCGGTTAAACTTCGTAAATTTCGCTGAGAATCTGTAACTCTCCATAATTGAGCTGAGAAATGGAGAGTTGGGGGTTGATTCGTCTTGACGATCAGAAGGACCATCGAATGTTATCTTCCTCCCAAGCTTGATTTGCGATTGCTTCAAGTTACCGAAGACTCCGATTTGAGTCTAATTGCAAGAGGCTGGGTTCTTGAATGCAGTCTTGAGTTGAGAAAACCCAAGACAGCAGAAAATACACTAGTCGAGGAACGCCTTTTGAATGACATCATTGGCTCTTACGGTCCCGAAGAATGACTCGGGAGATATAAAGACAGTCTCCGGTAAGAAATTGTCTCCTGCAGCGATATATACACCGAAGAATTTATTTCTTGTAGCTATATTCTATGCTCGCCCTGAGTCTATAATCTTCGGATCTTCTGGACTTATCGCGGAAAAGACCACGTCACAACAGTCACAACGAACATTTCGTACACATGCTATAATAAGCCCCTATCAAACCTAGTATGTGGCGGTTGCACGAGTCGCCCTATGTCCTTCGATGTATTATTAGATGCTTTTGTTTCATGCTCGACAAGAAGTCTTTTTGTGTCGTGCAATAAGTGACATTAACTGAATATCTTGAGAAGCGAAGTAACTTTCAGTAGGTTAGCTTGAATGATCAAACAACACTGACCATTGAAAATTAAAAACAAATATCCGGTTGAAAATAGCATTTTATGGGCTCCTGCGCGAGTAGAGATAGGCCGTGCCAGGGATATAAGTAGCTATACTGCGAGTCGTAATCAAGGGTGGCCTGCGATGGTGGCCAGGTAGAAAATGAGAGCGCATATGCACACGAGTGTCCCACATTACTGCTGGACTGGGTATCTGGTGTTGTTTCAGTTGGATTTTCGTCAATCTTAAATATCATTTTGTCAACATCAGAACCAAATTCAGTGGATGATAAACTAACACAAGAGTTATGAGCCCCACTCGAGGATGATGTGAATGGAACTGAAGATGACTCTGAAGGACCAGAGTCGATGTGTCTACTGTGATATGGATCCCTCTTGAAAGGATTTGAACTGGGATTCTTTTTGCGTGTGCGACGAACAAGGAATTCTTCTGGGATGGTCTGCCCCTTTCCCAAGGCACGCTTTATGTGTCGTTTTACATGTCGATTTAATGAGGACGGGTCTGTGCAAGAAAAAGTGCATTTTCCATCAGCTCTTTCAGGGCAAGGCCAGCTACAAATCTGATCCTTGGTCTGTGTGCTGTGGCAATTCAGTAGAGATCGATAAAAGCTATTGTAGACCTACTGTATCTTTGTGTGTGTCTTCAAATTACCTCTCGACGATGACCAGAAGCTACATCCAGGATAATCACATTGATGCCTTCTACAATATAAGTGGCTCATGAAAATGTTTTGAAGATATGCACGTACATCGCCACCTGAGGAACCTTGTTGTCTTCGCGCTATACTCAACTCAAGCCTTGCTTTAGAACCAGGATCCTCATACTTACCTTCAGGGGGGAATGCGATCTGCGGAGGGACTTTTTCTGTGATTTAACTCGAGGCATGAGATGTTGCAGGGTAAGAAAGAGGGTGACGGATGACCCGTGGCTGAGACAACGCCTTTTAAAACCTTGTGGGTGAATTGTCCCTTTTCTGTGCTAAAGTTAGCAAGTGATTGCAAATTATATGTCCGATACCTCGGTTCAGATTTTGATATTCATGCAATCCCAACAAAAAGGTCATTCCACCGGTGACAAAAAGAGGGGTCTTGGAGCTTTTCGTGTGTTGTGGTTGATGGTTCCACGATGCACAACTGATTTGGAAAATGCGTCAACATGCCACCATCTATTGGAGTTTCAGATACAGTGTACTGTGGCTCGATTCTGTGTGGCCTTCAGTCGTTGCCGAGTATCTCAGTCATGGTGGGGAACAAAAGCGCTTGAAATGAACAAAAGAGGAATGGAATGGAAAAGGCCATAGCTGTTCCGGTAGGTATGCTAAGGTAATTAGTACAATTGTCAGGTGATGGCCCGAGACTTTAGAAATGCAACTCCCAGAAAAACAAAAAAGCAAACGGGGTAAAACTCAGAGGAAGGCATTGGTTCAAGAGCTGGACGGAGACGCTACTAGACGACCGTTGAGAACTCGCAACACTGTTTAATGATATTGTCCAAGTTCCGGCTAAAACGCCGAAGAGAGTAATTGATGGATTCCCCCTACGAGTCAAACTGCACGATATATGCCCCTTCTTGAGGGCGTGAAGGGAGGTGTTAAAATGTTGTCATAGCTCTCTGTAGTAATATAGCCCAAGTCTAGCTCTATCTCGTGATCCACTACCTCCGCCTCTGCAGTCATATCCTCGCTATTCATCTCCACCAACTTCAGTGATGCTGCCTCAGTACAAACGCTGATACTGCAAAGTCCTTCGTGCCGAATAGCTCAACCACAAAGGAAGCGTGTTTGCTGAAGCCTGGACGGCACAACGACAAAATCTGCAAGACCAGGCTTTTGGATACCCCAGAGAGTTTGACGCGAGCACGTTGAGTAAATGCTTCGGTTATGCCTTGAGTAAAATCAGCTGGGCGTTGGTTGGTGAAGACTGGCCGATGACATCTTCAAAGACACCTGTTTTAATGTCCAAGTTCTCAGCAGCAGGGGTCCTTGTTGCTGGGACGCAGGCTGAAGATACCAGTTAGCCACCGAGTCCTGAGCCTGACACATAGACCCCTGTACCCAGAGAAAGAGACCATGGAGCCTTCAAAATTGTGGTCTC
>Ga0153947_1000739_pt1 | contig 16010 bp, 13 predicted proteins | sample TSNJ031MetaG_FD_104697 | JGI IMG/M metagenome (GOLD analysis project Ga0153947, IMG submission 104697) | Attine ant fungus gardens microbial communities from New Jersey, USA - TSNJ031 MetaG | ecosystem: Host-associated > Fungi > Mycelium > Unclassified | place: USA: New Jersey, Wharton State... | reverse complement strand
TAGCGGAGAAATTCTCTTTTGGGACTATAGCCAAAAACACGCTCCACTGAAAAATCTATAGGTGAAGAGTTCACCGGCACAAAGGCCGTTTGTTGAGTTGCAAAGGCTCCAGTTTCTTTGCTATACGCTAATGCCTGATAAGCAAACCCTAATATCCTTTCCTCGCCATCATCTGTGTCAATACAAAACGGACTATATACCATTAATTCTTCTCTGCCGTCAAAGTCGATGTCAATGATTTTGAACTGATACTCCTCGATCCCTTGAATTATTCGGTATAGCTTATCAGCTTTATATACTGTCTCCGATACCCCCAGATCGTCTGCCACATGAAACATCTCTTTATATCCATCATCCGTATTCGCAATCACAGCTTGATTGTCATCTTGGAATGTGACTGTGAAATTTAAAAGCGAGGGTGCTTCTGCAGGTGCCAAGGAATTTAGCCCGTTCTCTCTCCAACCGGTTATATGAAAGGCCATTGTTCCATCCTCACCAATAAAAGAAGACACCACATCATCTGAGCCGTCGCCGTCCATATCTGCGATATACAATGCAGAATATGTACCAACACACTGTTCAAGATACAGGAAGGCATACTGGTCGTCCTTTTCCATACAGAGAAAGTATGGTGATTCCATTATATCAGCATCAGATTCGCCCCGAAAAAGATAAGCGCTGGTACTCGGCCAGCTCCAGGTATCATGCTCAACAGCTACTTTGACAATATCATCAATGGATAATGAAACTGTGGAAGCAAATTCTAATCTGTGCAGCAACTCTTGACGCAAAAGCAGATAATCGTCCGCAAACACCTGCCCTTCCATCTCGATTGCAGGTTTGCGTACATATTGATTAAGCGAATATACTTCTGTTTGAGGTTTCGTTGACTCTTCGATAACATCTAAGGGGGTTTCCTCCTCAAAACCAGAAAAACCAGAGCACGAAGTCATAAAAATGATAGCGAGTATGAGCAGAATTCCCCAGTGCTTGCACTTATCCACGAATACACCTACTTCAGTATTGATTGTGCTTATTATAGATTATATCGCAATATTTCGATACAAATCAACAGTAAATCAAAATCTTGTTTGAGCATTGAGAAATAATATACTTCCATTGGTGTTTGCGGCCTTTTGCTACAAGAGCTACAACTTGGGTCATTACAAGTATTGCTGTCCCACTCGTTGCATCTGGGGCAGCACTCCGCATCATATTCATAGTAAAAGGGCAAACGAGTGCCACAACATTTATGTATTATTGGACGCCATGTGCCTACGCTGCTCCATTTTCTGCGATTTCTCTGTTCCCAGCGGAGCTACCAACTCCAACCACTCGAGTCCTGTCGCCCCAAACATGCTAAAACGCAATTTCAAATTCTCTGGGCCAAACGAAGCATGGGTCGGCGACATAACCTGCATCCCCACCGGCGAGGGATGGCCTTGCGATTGTCAAGGATCTGTGCCTGAAAAAGGTGGTTGGGTAGCCTTTGGGGACCGCATCGACACTGGGCTGACCCTCGCGGCGCTCGAAATGGCGGTGCGCAATCAAAAACCCAAGCCCGACCTGATTTTCCATTCCGACCGCAGCTTGCAGTACGCCTCCACCGCTTATCGCCAGGCTCTGGAATACTATGAGTTTAGGCAGAGCATGTCCCGCAAAGGTGACCCCTACGACAATGCTGTGGCGGAAAATTTCTTCTCCTGCCTCAAATGCGAATGCGTTTATCTGCATTTCCCTACGCGCAACGCGGCAAAAACGTCGGCCTTTCGCTACATTGAGGCATTCTACAATTCCGTCCGCCCTCACTCGGGCATCGGCTGGCTTGCCCCAAACACTTTTGAACGCCTGCTCTTGGTCAGGTCTGCACTCCATTTGCATAATATCGCGTAATCCTTAGATTCATTTCGTTTTTTTCAAGTTTTTCGCTGTCTACATTATCGGGAAGGGCTCAGTCTATGATAGAGATACAATCAGGATTGCATATCGAATAAGCAGGTTGCCGGTTGTACAGCGCTTTACATTGAATAATTTAATAACATTTGATATAATTAGGCAACGGTAGGCCAAGTGCCTTTCCTCTTTAATTATGCAGTCAGCACTTGTAAACCGTACAGGATTATTCCTGCACGGTTTTTTAGAAGCTTATTATGATCTTAGGAAAAAAGTGAAGTTCGGCAAATGAAAGGCTCCGCGCTTAGAAGCATACGGAGCCGAACTTCGCTTTTTTATCAGAACGAGATAGCTGGAGCGGCCGGGAGCACTATGGGGGTTCAATATTTTGCATGCCACGCCAAAGTTTGAGCGGTATAGAAAAGTTGGAGCAAAAATGGTATACTATGGAAATGTCAGAGACAAAAAGGCATAGCTTCCCTCTCCCCAAAGCGGGCATGAATAAGATTATGCAGTTATCGGTTGCGGTGGACGAAGTCACGAAGCAAAGAGGAGTTTTCCATTAGCGCAAATGGGACAAACAGTAATGTCTTTGCCTAGCTTCGTCAAGCTGCTCCACAGTGCTCTCGGAATACGACATAAAAATACGAACCCTGTGTACATACTCTTTGACTGAGACCTCGCAGTTTGATGTCGTTCTTTAGGCTCTATAAGATTTCTATATTTACCGAGATTGGTTTGCAGACCATCTATGGCGATCATTATATTCTACAGGATCGCGGGATCGAGATAAAGCTAGTGTAGGGAGGACAGAGAGATTCATGAGTAACATCGGACGTAATTCTCCATGCCCATGTGGTAGTGGTAAGAAATATAAAAAGTGCTGCTTAACAACGGAAGATGCAAGTAACAACGAGCAACAGGTGACAGATATACCTGTTGTCAACAGTTTATCTGAATATATAAAATTTCTTGAAGACTATTCTAGCAGTAACTTTTTGTATAGAGGTGAGAGGCCAGACGAAAATGGCGAGGAGTATCCCAAAAGGCTCACAGGAGCTTTTCGCAAGCCGAATGAAAGTGGATTTTGTTCTAACTTCATGGATACAGTAAATAAGTATTACTCCGAAACAAGTCATAGAATATCGGATAGCGAAAGACAGGAATTCATTGCCTTCTCTCAACATCACGGTTTGATGACAAACCTTTTAGATGTTACACCTAATCCTTTAGTGGCGCTGTTCTTTGCTTGTTATGGGGCAAAGGAAGGAGAAAATAGTCATATATATTTATTTGACACTGTGAAATATATTGATGTGAGCGATATAGTGTATGCTTCACCACCTACCGAAAACTTTGTCGAACTTGTATCAAGTGGAGACTATTATGTGTTAATGAAACTACAAACAGCGATTAAAGGCTACTTTAGAAGCTATAGACAAATTTTAAGATTTGAAGGTGATGCCTTTAATTCTGTAGGATTGGCACATATAAAGCGTATTATGTTAAATCTCTACACCTATACAAGAGAAATCTTTAGGAAGAATGGAGCTGGCAACAGAAAAAATAAAATGCCAACGAAGACTGCTCAGGAGTTAATTGATGAACACTCTGGACAAGTGTTAGCAGGGGAGCTCTTCGGGGAAACGATATTCGGTGAAGAATATTTTAAGGAACTGCTCCAAGAGTTATTGAAAGAACCAGAGTTCGTTGGCTTTAATATAACAACTCCGAACCACAAAGATATTTCTTTGTATTATGCACTATTTCTTTATTATTGCCTAACCATAAGCTATCCACGGGTGGATTCAGAAGTATTCACGCACTTTTTGCCACCTATGGTATATAAGCCGAAGGTAAAGTTTGAACGATTACGAAATCAGCAAGGTTGCTTTATTTATCAACCATATTCGTATTATTATAATCAAAATATAACTATGCCTTTTCAGGAAATAGTAGCAGATTACACCTTGAAAGTTAATAACACAGCCAAAATCTTCAAGGAGTTGGATTTGATAAATGTAAATATCTCCACCATGTTCAATGACTATGACAGTATCGCAAGGTATGTTCAACAAGAGCAACAAAAGAAAGAAGATAAAAAAAGGGGGGCAACTCCATGAAGTTGAACTTAATGAATTAACTTAAAGGAAATGACAAAATGAGTTTTATATATGCTAAGATAATCGATGAAAGTATTAATATCTGGGCCGATAGTAAATTTTCCTTTGATAAAAAAGATGATGATAAAAGCCTATGCGATTTGACAACAAGTTGTTATTACGGTAAAACCGAGAAAGACCCTATGAGAAATCGTTATTGCTGTGAAACCCAGACTGAGTGGCTAGAACGGTATGGGATCATAAAAAATCTTAGAATTAACGATAATATTGCTGTTTGTTATGCTGGAGATATAGTACATGCTAATGAGCTCGCAAAAGAAATAAGATATGGAGATATTAAAGATTTTGACTCTCTAGTTGTAGTCGCACAAAATTTGCATTTGAAGTATGATAGAGATGTTGATTTTATATTAGCCTATCAAGACAGAATCGATATCCGTTTAATTCATATTGCTGATGGTGAGTGCCAAGAATGTGCGCTCGCATGGATTGGCGATGGCAATGTATTCAACGCTTTCAGAAAAAGAGAGATAGAAAGCCAAGGAAAAAAATCCATTGGCGATATATTCAAAGCAACTATTAAAAATAAAAGTTTAGACGCAGTTGGCGGATTTGTATTTAGACTATTTTACAACAAAAATGAGAATAAATTTGAGTATCAGGGCAGTTGCGAACTTCATCATGAAAGAAACCACACAGTAAAAACAGGCGATGCTTTACAAATATATGGGGATGCCGCCGTTGGCGCTTATTCTGTCACAATATATAACTCATTTTCATGGTGCGCGATTTACATTGACCAAGGTAAACTTGGTATTCTTTATAATTGGCATCGCGCAAATGAGAGCGATTTTGAACATGGAAGTCTAAATAACTTATGGCTGCCAACGGTTTATCATATAGAAAAAGATATCTTTGAGAAGCAGATAAAAGCAATGGGAATTTATTCTGCTATAAGCTACAACTAAAGAATGTATGCCAGATGCTGCTATCAATAAAAGCTATCATTACTGTAAGGCGAGTTTATGGATAAGTTTACGAAAGAAAGCCTATATGACTTTACCGCAACTCTTAAGAGAATGGGAATTGCTTAGCTGCTCATTATGTTTACACTCGGTTGTATAGCCAACTCCGTTTAACGATATAATTTCGGCTTGCGTTACAAGATCAGCCAACCAGTTGTTCAGGTGCTTTTCATCAATAGTGAGGAGGAAAAAAATGAGTGAGTACACTTATGGGAATCTTCTTTTAGCCAAAGATGCGGAGAAATCTATCTTCTTGGGGTTGTCTGCGCTATTCAATACAAAAATATCTTCATGAAATTCCATAATTAGCATGAAATCTGTTTCGGCAGACAACAAATCTAATATGTGGTCAAACGCCCATACCTGCTGATATGAGAATCGATTGGATGATCGGCTACCAGCATTTTCGCGGCCCGGAACGCTTATTAGCTTGTCTTTCAGTTCCATAATGCCATAACCTTTCACACTTTTACTAAATAATACCATATAATAAGCGTTTCTGCCATAAAAATTTAATTTATTTCTTAAAAATGCAGATTAGATGAAGGAGTTTTATTTGCTTTCCTCTGCTTGATAATGCTCATACCACTGATATAACTCCGGAAGATTATTGCTTATTTCCGCTGATCCACGTTCCATGTCATAGAAAACCATGTAGTAAATTGCTCTTTTTTGATCGACTGTACCAGACGCTATCAGTGCCATAATATCGTCATAGTGCTTGGCAAGTAAATAAGAATACGAATGTGCTGTTTCATACTGTAACCAGTTATCAGGTGAGATGGGAGTAAGCTCATATGAATTACTACCCTCTTCCCAAAATTGAAAAGTTTTGCCTTCCTGCCAGTCATCGCTTAACGATTCACTCCAACCGGTTGTAACGGTCCAGCGGCTGGCACCATCTTGATCAGCGCTAACAACCTTCTCCGAGTAATCCACCCACTCGGAATAATGCCCCCTCCGGAATTCGGAGGTATATTGCAGTTCACAATCAAGTCCATCCGATGTCAGCCGGTACCAGAATGTATTCGTACCACTGTGGCCTTGTGTTGGTCCACCAAAAAAACGGGTAGCTGTAAACCAAACATCATCTCCGTGGGAAACGATGCAACTCTCAGGATCAATCGCGCCTTGGTGATCTACATAACCCTTGTAAACGCTATCTTCGAACACATAAAATGCATCCGCCTTTCCCTCCCCAGTAGGAATTTTGAATACAAGAATATCAAACCTACCATACTTTACCCAGGTGTAACGACCATAGTAAGCGAGTGCTTCTCCATTAATTGGGATACACAACTTCTCTGCGGCATCTTGTGACAAAACTACGCCTGCTTCTGCCATTCGCCGCATCAAATAGCTAACCTTGATGTCAAGAGCGTTGGATTGAGTAAACTCTACAGATTGATCATTCAGAGGTACCTCAACGACCTGCGGCAAGGTAGAATCATCCTGTAAAAAGCCGGTAGCCAAGTCCTTTCCAGACTTCAATATTGGTAGCTCTATGGGAGGAGTACCTTCCATTTTTCCAGTTGATTCGCCTTCAGGAGGTAATAGTGTTGCACTGAGGGGATAGTTGTCAAAGTCGTCCTGTGTACCACAAAATACATTCATATCAATGTATTGCTCATCACCCTCATATCCTTCAAGACGTTCCCGGTTGGTATATTGCCAAAATGTCCAGTCGCGCCCGTCGGAGAGTTTTGGTCTCGTCAGCACATTGCGAATCCAGATATCGTATTCCGTAAAGTTCTCCGCAAGAAAGAACTTGTAGGATTTTTCCGTGGCATAAAGAATCGGCCGCACACCGTAATGCAATTCCAATGCTTCCAGTATGACCGTCAATTCATCATGAACCGCCTGCACATCAGGCAGGTTCTTTTCTTTATCTCCGTAAAACTCCACATCTACCACGGGCGGCAACGCATTTTCCAGCCTCGGTACTGTTGTAACGAAGTTCTCTGCCTGTGTTTTCCCACTGCTGTCATAACTGAAAAAGTGGTATGCGCCGATACGCAGACCTGTCTTTTGCGCTTCTGCATAGTTGCGCTCAAAATAGGAATCTACGTGACTGCTGCCTTCGGTGGCTTTAATAAAGGCAAATTGGATATTTTGCTCCGACAGCAGCTGCCAATCAATCTTTCCTTGGTAAGAGGAAACGTCCACACCCCGAACTTCATGCTGCTTACTTGCATGGCCGTTTGGCAGGATGATGCCGTTGTACACAAAAACAATCAATAAAAGACCAGCGACCATCGCCACGCATCCAATCAATAATACTCCATACCAGATTTTGCGTCTCTTCATACCCTTCTTAGAACTCCTTTGCCCAGATGCCTATTGAATCGGCATATCCTGACTTGGCCAGCAAATCCCAGGCACGATTCATCGCAGTTCCTCCAGCGGCAAGACCCTCTGATAGATTTTGACATGCTTTTCGTCGATATCCATATCCTTGTGAACATGACCGAAATACCACTGCCGGTATTGCGTTCTGTCCATAACCTTTTCCAGAAAATCGTTCAGTTCTTGCTCACTTTCCCGGATGCGAAACTGTTGGATGATGCTGGTGGGCGCGGTGTGGGTGATGACATAATCCACTTCATAATCTGCGGCGGCCAGGTTCTCCCATGCTTCGGTATACTCTTCTTGGGAGGGCATTTCTCTGGCCCACCAGCTTTTCCCTTTGGTGCGGTATTCCTTGTCGCCGGAAGCACCACCGCCCATGGTGAAAAAGCGTATCCCATCGATGAAAAATACCTCCCCCGCATCAAGTGATAAATGCCGTTGCGAATCTGGTGAATCTTCCCGCCGTTCCATCTCTCCACGGGCATTGCGTCCAGCATATCAAAGTTTTCGTGGTTGCCGTCCACAAACAGGGTGGAAAAGGGTTTTTCCACCAACCATTTCAGCCACCAGGCATCAGATCGATTCCCCTCGGCCCAAACTGCGCCAAAATCCCCGCATACTATAAACATAGTCCTCTTTAGTGAGGTGTTTCTGATCTGGAAAATTCTTGGTGTTCAGCTTGGAAATATCATAGGGAATATGGGTATCCCCTGTTATATAAAACACAGGATCACCTCACTCGATCAAGGGTTCTACAAACGCGCCGTAAGCATCTTTCATGGGAAGCTCCATGTCCACCTTGATACGGCGGCGGATTGCCTTGGCTTTTTCTTCCGTTATCGGATTAATACCCGTTTTTTCATAGTTCTCCCAATAGAAGCCGATGCCGCGCTTCTGCCAGTGCGGCACATCATTGAAGTTGACGCCGTTTTGGAACAGGTACTCGTTCTTGTCCGCTATGGATTTCCCGCTAAGGAAAGAAGTGGCTTCTTCCGCAGATTTTCCATTTTTCCGCATCGTCCAGTAGCAGTGAGCGTTGAGGGCGTTGCGGTGGGCGTCCTCATTACGCCAGCGAAAATAATCCACCACAAGAGCCTTGTTGGGTAACTGGGAGATCCGGCAGTCGAACGTACCGATGTCGCCCAGAAGCAGTGAGAATTTGGCGCTGGCTTCGCCCGCCAATACCGACTGATATTTTCGCAGCTTGCGGCCGAATAAGGTTTCATCCAAATGGAACAACAGAGAAATCTCATCACTCTCGGTGTATCCGTAGCTCACCCGGAAACCGCAGTTCATCAGATGCTTTACCGTTTCCACCATATAATCCCGGAAACGGATGTCAAAGGGCGCCTCAAATGGATGCACTTCTTTGGTCAGACGGGTAAAGCTGCGGCCGTCGATCCGGGCGACCATGTAGTACTCGGGTGGAACGCAGTAATCGTGAGCGGATTCATAAATCCGCATTTTGGCATCCAGTTCATCAAACTTCATCGGTATAGTCCTCCACAACAAAATTGCCATCGGCGTTGATAAAGACATAATGCAAGGAATCAAAGCCTTCATCCAGACGGGGAAGCTCCAGCTTGGCATGCGTCGCCAACAGTGCTTGCCTTGGGACGCACTCCTTGCCGGTTCGCTGTTCGTTGCGGGCAAGGGTCTCCTTAATGCCGGAGCGAAAATAGTAGCCTGTGATGGCGAAACCTGCGTTCTTTGCCAACTCGATATATTTCTGTCTGTCCTCTTTGGTTGGATTAGTGTTATCCACCACAAAGGGCTGCTTCGCTCGGATACAGGTATCCAGAAATATACTCTCGCGGTTACGAGTACGCAGCATGTCCAGGTTAATGCGCATGTGTGTTTTATAGAAACTGCGTTTGTAGAATTCACTTTTTCCGGTAGCCTGAATTCCAATAAATAGTACCATTTCCATCGGAAGTACCTCGCATGTAATTTCTACCATTATAATATACGGTGGTGGCAATAGAAATCGCACTTTACTTTTTATTTTTATGCAACAAATTAAACAGAGAAGTCGTAACCTTTCTGCTTAAAAGCCGGGAAACGCGGCAGGGCGATACTATCTCCCTGCCGCGTTGTATCTGTGATATGTTATTTCTTTTCCACCGGAACTTGAATTTCGGTTAGCCAATCCTCCACATTATCCTTGTTCCAGATTCCATCAATATAACTTTCCCTAACATTGTCGGTAATCTGGTAGCCGTTCTGATTCACCCACTGCATCGCATATGCATAGGCGTCCCCTAACTTTTCATATGCGCCGCGGTGCAACACGGATACGGCGGTGATTGCGGGAATATCTTTAAAAACAATACCGTCGCCATCGTTCCCACGGCTCGTTACAGCCTCACAAATTTCCACATTGATGTCGGTATCCCGATATTCGCCGTCGAGATATACGTTGAAGCAATAACCCGGTTCTACACATTTGATACCCGGATTTGCCTTGCCCACCTTTTCTCCAAGCGCAGGCATGATTTCATTCAACGTGGCGTAATTGGGAATCGTATACCTTGCCGAATACACCGTGTAGGATGGGATTTCCTTGATAACTGCTTGATAATTCATTTTTTGACCCTCTTTCCGTTCATTGATGTAGTGATTTAACCGAAAGAGCTGGGCGGTGATAGTTTGCGCTTCGCTTTCAAGCTCGGCTTTGCGCTGTGAGAGTATCCCCACAATGTTGTGGCCATCAACAATCGCGGAGATTTCGGGGATAGAAAACCCCATTTGCCGCAGCGCGACAATTTCGCCCAGTCGGAAAAGCTGGCTTGTCGCGTAATAGCGATAACCACTTTCCCCGTCTACATGGGCGGGCGTGAGCAATCCCACTTCATCGTAATGATGCAAGGTTTTGATGGTAACCCTACCGAGTTTTGAAAACATACCGATGCGATACATCAAATCACCGTCCTTTCTTCCGTGTTTTCATCCTACATCCTCCGGCAACCGGAGAGTCAAGTCTTTTTTATAAATGTTTTACACGCCCTTGGAGATGAGGTGAGCGGCTAACGAAACTCACTGCGGTTGTTTTTTACTGTTATTTACCAGAAAAATAATCAGCACAGTGACAAATATAAGTGTCTGTGCCATTGTAATACGGACAGTCTGCAATTCGTCAGCACCGGCAGCAGTCACGACATGCAGCAAATTGATAATGGCGTTATTTACGAAATGGGCGGCCATGCCGACCCATAACGCGCCGGTCAGCCTATACAGCAAAACATATTGAATACCTCCCAGCGTACTTGTACCCACCAACATCAACCCCATCATCAACGCGCCCATTGGCGATTGCACGCCGTCCAGCACATTTCTTACAGGCTGCGCTATATGCCAAACGCCAAACAAGAGTGAAGCAAGTAAACACGCTTTCATAAACGAATATTTCTCTTCAGCCAACCGTACGAATAAACCGCGGAATATGCCTTCTTCCATGATAACGTTGATGATATTGCCCAAAACACAAATCAATATGAACAAGGCCCCGCCCTGTATGGCACGGTTGCCTTGTATGGTGTAACTGGTGGCATAAAACTGTAAAGAGGTAGTATTCCCCGCCGATATTTGCAGGAGGATTTCAATACCGTATGCTATGACATATACAACGCTTCCTAACAACAGGCCCAAGCATATATCCTTTATCGCCCGTTTAGCACGAAATCCAATATCACTCCATTTGTATTGAAGAAGCCGGACAGCCGCCGCAAGCAGAGCAATCCCCACCAGCTTATGGATAAAGGCTTCACCTATTACGCTTTGGTCTGTGCGAATAAAAATATACTCAATGGCACGAAATACAAAGCATACGAAATAGAATAATAGAATGAATCTTATCGGGTGTTTCTTAATGTTCGTCACAGATAACCCCTCCCTAAGCTGTTCGTCTTGTTGCGTATCAGAAGACTATTGCGAACCTATAGGATAGTAATTTATTGATTATATGGATAATAACAATTGCTATGTAAATAGTTAGATGCCAGCCGATTTCTCTTGTGACGCATCTTTGGAGATAGCGGTTTTATTCTTTTTTAGTTTGCCAGTATGGTAAGACAGGTATGCTGCTAATCTACCCAGCGTGTTTAGTGGAACTATCTGTGAGAGCCCTTCTGAAAATCTCCCAAACTTACGGTAAAACAAATTGAAGCACAGGTAGGGAATCCACTGATTTTTATCATTGGGCAGGCGGTGGAAGATGTTTCGGAAGGAGTAAAGCTGTCTATAGAAATTAAGGTACCCTTCATATATCTCCCGCTCGGCCATTCTCTCGTGCTGGAACACCACATGAGCCGTGTCATAATGGGAAAGGTCATGGTCGATAATCTTGCCCTGTACCAGCATCTGCTCATAAAATTTGGTACCGGGATATGGGGTCATGATATGCGCAGTGGCTGTTTCAATTTTGTGCCGAAGCAGCCACTCCAGCGTGCGGGAGAAGGTATGCGCATCATCATCAGGCAGGCCAAATACAAGGCTCGCATTGATCATGATCCCACGAGCATGAAGCTCGTCCACCAACTTTTCATACAGATCCACGTTGTTTTGGGTTTTATGCACTTTCTGCAGGGAGACTGGATTGATAGACTCAAAGCCGATAAATAGGCTCTGGCAGCCGCTTTCCTTCATTTTATCCAGTAAAGCTGGACGTGTTACGATGTCGGAGCATACAGCGGCGCTCCATTTGATGTTCAACCCAACCAAGGCGTCTAAAAAATCCATTGTCCATTTTGGATTACCGCAAAAATTATCATCGATAAACAGGATATGTCTTTTGCCTATGGCGTAGATATCTTCCAGTACAGCATTGATGGGACGGTTTATGTAGGGCACGGAACCGGCGGCACTATTATAGCAAAAATCGCACTGGTATGGGCAACCCCGGCTGCTGGAAACCACATTAGTGTAGATATACTTACTTGTATGTTCAATCCGGTAATTAGGGCCTGCAATGCGCTTATCCCGATAATCATCGTGATACTGACTTTGCAGACAGTTATTGATTAAGTCGTTAAGCATGGGAAGCCATGTTGCCTCAGCACGCCCAATCAGGATTGCGTCAAACAGTCCTTTAGTGGTATCTGGCGCGCTGGTGATATGGATACCGCCCGCAACAACAGGGATTTACCTACTCCGGAAGTGTTTTGCAATCTCTGCCGCCCGGTTTAGAACGTCCACAGTAACGGTGATAGCCACTAAATCCGGTGCGCAATCAAAATCAACCGGCTCAATATTTTCGTTGATGATGGTTACTGTGTGGCAGGATGGCGTCAGGTTGCGGATTGTCAGCAAGGCCAGTGATGGTGACATTTTGGATTTCAATCCTGTGTCCATTGGTCGGCGTGTCATTCGTGGTTGGATCAACAGTATTTTCATCGAAAGCCTCCGCATCACCGATTGATATTATAATGCACATAATTCTTGCCGGAGTTATATCTCGCGCCTCTTGTAGGTGTGCCAGATATGCAAGCTTCCCCATTGGAAGCTAAGGCGTAAGAGTGGGGGGGTGTTCATAGCTATAAATCTTTTTTTAGGTAAACCATATCTACCAACTGAATACCATCTTCAAACATTGGGTGGTCGTAGTTGTCTGTGAAAAAGTCCTTAATCCTATGAGAAATCCTAAAACCATTTTTCTGGTAAAATTGTATTATCCATGGGCTGTCACCTGTTCCCACAAGCATTGTTGTATACTTGCCCTTGTAATGCGAAAAAATGTGGTTTAATAGTTTGCCTCCATATCCTTTGCCATGCCATTTTTCGTAAGTGGCTATATTTTTTAGCTCACAAGCATCATCGCTTTCCCGCGTAACTACGCAAACACTTTTTAAGTCACCATCATATAAGGCAAAAAGATCGCCTCGTTCTAAATATTTGTCTATCATAGATTCTTGTTCATCAGCTAATAGCAGTAACTCGATAAAATCTTTTTTATTATCACTAATAATCTTTATTTCCATTGCCTTACACTCCATACGAGAATAAATTATTTACAACTTGTCGCCCCAAAATGCTCTTTACATTAACGCTCAAATTATACCAAAAAACAACCTCGCAGGCAAATAAAAAGGCTCATTGTGCTTTCCCATAATCATCGCTGAGCCCAAGGTCATTGTTCAATATGGCGTCGGGGGAGATGCTGCGGGATCCGTATTTGCCGCGTACCGAGGCAAGGATCTTTTCAAGACGCTCCCACTTCTCGCTTTTTTCCGCCTCAAACGGCTATTATCGTGTAAAATGAGGACGAGGACACAGCGGTCCTCGTTTTCTTATTTCACTGCTGTTACGGATTCCATGTCAGGATAATATCCACCATTGTTTTCCCTTCGGGCATTTTCACTTCGTATTTTTGACTTTTGCCGTCCTTGCTTCCGAAAAGCTCATAAACGCCGGACTTTGCGTCATCCCAGCGGATGTACCCCTGTTCGTCGCTGGGGCCTAAAATCATGGCGATATCGGGTATGGGGCCTGTGGTTTCTTTTGGATAGGGAGAGCCTCCCAGCTCGACACCCTGTACCGGATTACCGCTGATATCCACAATAAACAACCGGATTCCGGTCGCCTGCGGGGGGCGCTGCTTGGGCGGATGAGGCAGTGCCCAGGTAATGGTATAGGAGGCTGGAGGGTCGGAAAGTTCTACTTGGTACTCTTGCTGTAAGGAGCTGTCGAAGTGACCGTACAGCATCAAGGTGTAAGACCTTGACTGTTCCCGGTTTTCCCAGCCCGCTTCCAGTTCGAGATACAGGCTACCGCTCTCATCGCTGGCAGCCGAATCCTGCCCCCCGCTGAATAGAAAACGATAGCTGTCCACATTTTCGGAGGTTTGCACCAACCCGCCGCTCACGTTTGCGACCGGGCTGCCCTTTTCATCCACAATGCAGAAGGTGATCCGACGGGTTGCCGGATCGGCTGCTTTAGATGGCGGCGTGCCGCCCTCCCAGATAACGGTAACCTCGGCAGGAGAGGCGGAAAGATCCAGCAGTATGGTCTGCCTCATGCTGCCGTCGTAATAGGCGCTGAGGATAAGGGTCCATTTTTCGGGGCGTATATTCGCGCTACCGGTTAAATACAGATTGCCGTCGCTGCCGGTACAGGCTCCGTCGGCGCCGGTTCCCGACAAACCGACGCCCGGAGGCGAAGTGTCGGCGGTGGCAAGTCCCAGCTCCAGGGCGCCGGAAAGATTCGCCACCGGCTTGCCCGCCCCATCCACTACATGAATGACAAGGGGAGCATCCGGGAAGGGAACAGCCGCCGGTGGCGGGGACTGCGACGCCGAAACCGAAGCCGGAGCCGGAGCAGGCTCCGATGCCGTCGGCACAATAGCGGCGAAAGCGTCCTTGCTGTCCTTGCAGAGAAGGACGGCATAGCTTTGCGTTACCTTGTTTAGCTGCGCGTTTTCTCCGGTCACTTTCAAAAGCTGCTTTGCCTGATCCCGAGCGTCAAGCCGGAAGACGTTCACAAAGCCTTCGGACACGCCGGCCTCGTTCTTTTCCTGTTGGAGAGCAATGTAGGTATCAAAGTCGTTCGTCAACGCTTCCACTTCAAACGGGCGCCGTTCCGTTAGCCCGCTTTCCGCGTCGATCACCGTCACCTGCTCCATCGAGAGCGCCGCGACGGCTTTGTCGCCGACATACCGGACGTCGGCCACCATGGCGGAAAACAGGTTTTCAAACATTGTCACTTTACCCGTATCCAGATCAACAAGGGCGAGCGCCTGCCTCCCCGATTGCGAGCCGGGATGGATGACTGTCGCCGAGAGCTGTCGGCCGCCGCCGAGCAGATGCACCTCGCCGAAATAGGCGCCGAACTCCTCCGGCAATGATGACATTCCCTGCCTCACGGGCTGCGGCGCGTCTTTGTTGTCGAGCACTTTTCTTACATTGTTCTCCGGTCCCGCGTAGACGCCGTCGTCCGCCGAGTAGGCGACAGTCCCTGTCTGCGGGCGGACGTCGTAGGACATGCGCCTGGAGCCCCAAATCGCTTCCGGCGCCTCAAATATCCTTTCGGCGGTTGGATCCCCGGTGCTGCGGTAGATTATCATGCCGTCGCCGGTGATCCTGTAGTCAAACGGGGCATAGGCCGTGTTTTCCAGCTTCAAAGACTCCCCTGGCATTCTCTGGGAGACTGCGTATTCCCATACCGCCGCTGACTCTCCGGTTTCCGGATTCACCGCCTCCAGCCAGTAGACATCGCCTTCCCGCCAGAGGAACAGCAGTTTGCCGCCGGCTTCCAACACATCCTCCAGATACAGGCCGGAATAGATTTTGCCCATATCGGCGCTCACCGGGACATAACGGGTATAGTTGCCCTCCAATCGTATTTCCTTGGGAAAGGTCTGCGCGGCCACCAGCTTGTGAACTTCCTCGAACGCGGAGGCGTCTAGCGCGTACTGCGGCATATCCTCGCCAAGCTGAAGCCACATCATGGTTTTGTCGGGCAGCTCCCCGGTTTTCGCAAAGAGCTGTACGGATGCGTACTGCCCCTCTCCAAACGGGAATTGCACCATGATGGTTTGACCGTCACTGGCGGATTTTACCGGCGGCTCCAATTGCTCCGGATTGCCGGCGAGGATCGCGCCAACCATATCGCGCAGCAGCTCTTTCGT
>Ga0153947_1000738_pt1 | contig 16010 bp, 19 predicted proteins | sample TSNJ031MetaG_FD_104697 | JGI IMG/M metagenome (GOLD analysis project Ga0153947, IMG submission 104697) | Attine ant fungus gardens microbial communities from New Jersey, USA - TSNJ031 MetaG | ecosystem: Host-associated > Fungi > Mycelium > Unclassified | place: USA: New Jersey, Wharton State... | reverse complement strand
CCAACTTTGCGCTCGTCCCCGCCCGTGATATCTAACTCGCTAACAAGCTGTCTTGGTCTTATAATCTAGTTCTCTGTCAATGTACTGGGAGTCACTCACCTGGCTGATGTACGGGTATATGGATTGACCGATTATAGGCTCGCAAAGCTGCAATAACAAGACAATTGAGATCTGAAGTTTTGGCAAAGGTGTCGCTTGACGTTTTTGAGAAAGTACGGGCGTGGGGGAAAGCAGAGGAGTCTCTTCATCAACGATGGTGACTGTCATTAGGGAGTCTATACAAGACGAGGGAGAGAGGAAAGGGAGCGGCCTTAAGCAAGGCCACTTAACTTGCCAGAGCCTCAGGAGTCTGATGTTAGCCTTTCCATTAACATGTGGTAAAAAGCTCGATAGACAAGGTTCGAACAGTGCTTAGTTCTGCTCTAAGTTGAATGGAGATTAGTACTTAAAACTTCAGGTTCCTGAAGGGTTCAGTCATGATCCACCTGATGCTCGGGGATCAATTTTCAAATTTAAGCAAACTAAATTTAAGTAAGTCTATAAGTGAGCAAATAGATACACCGCAGGAAAAAGATATCACGATTTCCGTTGACCCCTAAAGGTCAGAAGCGAGTAAGAATCCGAGTACATCAAATGAAAGGTTGGTATTAATGAAGCCACGTTCGCGCCATGGAATTTTCTTCGATTTATCAGGAATAATGTAATGTAGTGTCCGCTTTTGTGTCGTGTAAAGTTTCATGATCTGTCACGCATACCGCGGGGTAACCGGTGGGATACATAAGAACCAATCAAGACTATAATGAGCAGGAGGAAATAGACAAAGTAGCCCCCAAGCCATTGTTTTTGCAGGGAGATGGAGAAGAGCGACGATGCAAAGGAAGGAGCGATGGTTCTGGTGACGGAACTCATCATCTGACCCAAAGAATTGACAGCTCCGAGTGAGTTGCGACCGGGAGCAGCATCCATTATGAATAACTGTGTGCAACCTTGGGCGAATGTTCGTTGATCAAGGAATGGGGAAGGATGGGTAGACAACTCACCATAACCCATAAAAACAAACGTATAGAATGACATCTGACAGCAGATAGTGATCCAAATCAGAGCATGAGTATTTCCATACCGTCGAGCCAACGTATTAAGGATGGGGAATGCCGAAAAGGTAACTAGTAGTGCAGTGAAGCAACGAACATAAAGTCTCTTGGGTCCTAACTTGGCCATTAGCTTTGGAAAACATGTCACCTGGAACACTGCGTTGCAAGCGCCCCATGCTCCCATAATAATGCCAATCTGGTCGGGGCGAAGGCTCAGACCACCCAATTCGACAGAAGTCGAGTACATGAGGGGAAGAAGAGCTTGGTGCGCCTGATCCAGAAACGACAAAAAGCCGTGGTTCGCCAGTGCAATCACTAACGGTTGCGTCAGGAGGTCCTTGAAAGGGAGCTCTTGTGCAGCTTGTGCGTCAGAAGCTGGCAATGTCTCATTGGATGTATTCTCATCAGATTCCGATTCGCTTGCACCATACCCTCGCGGAGGCTGATTATGGAGAAGAGGTGATTCTTCGCCCGAGTTTGAAAGGGAATCCGAAAAACTGGATACCCGGCTACGAATCGAGGCCTTGGCGGATTCTGAAAGGTTGCTACTTTCAGGATCATCGACCTGCGGTCTAATTTTCGTAGGAAGAGTCTGACGGGACAATTAGCTCGTAAATGCCGCAATACAAGAAGAATACTTACTTCCTTGAGACCAAGATAGGCAATAGTAAATGAAACAAGGGCAAGGCCTCCTGTGATCGCACATGGGAGGAAGTACGGGTGTAGCACAAGGAAATAAGCCGTGCGTGCTAATTCAGGCCACCTATACGTAGGCATAGCGAAGATACCTCCAATGAGAGGACTAGAACGACACCGTTGTGAGTACAAACAATAAACTGCGTAGACCAACTAACCCTAGAGTAATCCCCGAACTCCACATCACTGGATGCCATGCATAAGCCTGGGCAATGTTCGTATGGTCGGTTATCTATATCAGGGAATTAAGCGCTGTTCTCATCAATTCAGCGTACATCAACCAACCTCAAACATCATGGTTTTTGTGACACCTGAAATGTCGGCTAAGCACTAAACCCGAAGTCAGATGCACCTGGTGTACTAACCCATGTTTCCGTTGAAAGCGCCCTGAGCACATCGCGCAATCAAAAGGATCCAAAAGTTTTTCGAAATGCCGAAGGTAAAAAGAGAAAGGGCGAGACCCAGGGGCCCGAGAAGGAGAACTGGTCTTCGACCAATTTGATCTGAAAGGCGACCCCATTGGAACACTGTTGTACATTCAGCGAAGAAGAAGACAGATTCCTATAATCAGGTCAGGTGGACCTAGCACTTCTGGAAGCGGCAAGTGCACTGACCAGGAAACCAGCATAGTGTCCAACTTTTCTAGCATCTCCATGAGTAATACCAGTGTCTTTCACAAATTGATTGACGAATGGGTAGATGACCGTCGACGAGATAGGTTCCGCAATCATGACGAAAAGCAGGATAAAAATTTGTATTTTAGGCAAGGGTGTCACTTTCTTGGATTGCCTAGCAGGACAGTCGTCTTGAGCCTCATGCTGCATTTTGAAACAATGGTAACAAACGCCTCCAACAGTAACCTGGTTGAAGGAAAAGAGCAATAGAGAAGGCTGAACCTTGGGTGGTTACTATCCCATTTCTGCTGTCTTTTAACTCACGCACTATTTTGGTCAGCGTGTCGAACCTTGGTTAATTCAACACTCTTGGCAGGGTTCATGGACCGGGAAATGGTGTCATAGCGATACCTGATCCGCCTCAAATGCACCAGAAGCTCCATGATGAAGTGATCTATCAGAGAATGTCGCCCCTTCTAGCTATTCTCAAATGGCGACACAATATCCTTTGTTATAGTCTAGTGTCGATGTGGCTTTCATCGCTCCCAGATTCAAAGTTCCATTCTTTAACTCACCATTGACACTGATGCCTCTTGTCATTCTCTTGTCATTGACGCTGATACGTCCGGAGGTAACTGAGTCAAACGTCAGGTAAAGCGTCAGGTAAAGGACCAATGTAAATATGCGAGGAGATAGTCATTGGTGACCATCATTACAAATGTTGGCTGGCGATGACGGATGCTCATGGAGAGAGTTTTTACGCACATGTCGGCCTGAACCGGGCCAGTGAGAAACGGCGGGTTCAAAGTCTGACATAAGCTTTTCTACGTCTAAACGAAATATCTAATCATACACTGCCAGCTAGAGATCAGCAGGTAGGAGTGTGGAAACCATGCTCCCTGCTATTGTGATGCAAATCAACAAAAGATAGGTCAGGCACTTCCATCCACCCTTCAGAGAGAATGCATAGATCACTAGTGGAACAACCATCCGCGCCGACGAGCCAACTGTTTGTCCGAGGCCATTCACAGTGCCAAAGGATTTTCTATTTGGGACAGCGCCCATTATGAACATCTGAGAGCAACCTGGATGGATGTAGCATTACATGCTTAGCTGGGACATTCCATTGACGTACCATAGGCCATATAAATTAGGGAAGACATTCCCACATGGATTTCTAGTAGGCGGCGAACCAAAAAATTGGTGTTCTGGAAGTATGCTGTAATTAAGTGGAGCACAGGGAATAAGGCGAAGAAGAGTATCATCGAGGACAGACAAGTCGAATAAACTTTCTTGGAACCGAAGCGCTGCACGAGCCACGGAAACAGTAATAGCTGAACAAGAGTGTTGCAGCTGCCCCATGTTGCCATGATTCTAATCATAGCTTCTGGTAAGATACCGAGACCGTACTCCTGAATGGGAGTTTTGTACATCATAGGCAATAAAGTTTGCTGTGCCTGATCGAGAAAGGAAATGAAAGCGTAATTCAACAGTACGATGATGAGTTGGCGATTGATGAGCTCCTTGAGGTCTGATATCTTCTGAATCTTATCAATCGGAAGTAACCCTTCGACTATTCCAGGGATGCTTTGCGTGACCTCCTGCCCAATACTGCTGACAGTATTCTCGACATCCTCCTCGGGGTTGTATACTGCACCATAGCCTGGACCTCTTGCTTGATCGATTAAGGCCGTAGTGCTTGAAGGAATCGGAGAGGTTGACAAGCCAAAAGCACACTGATCTTTAATTATCCGGAAGACTCTCCAGTTGGCCTGATATTCTGCGGGTAGAGTCTTAGAGTCATCAGCTGGCGGAAGCCGAGAGAAATATGCAAAAAGAACCTACTTCCTGTAATCCCTGATGGGTGAGAAGGAAAGAGAAGAACGAGAAGGAGGAGGCCATGGCACAAGGAATAAAAAGGGGGTGATCTCTGATGAACGGGATCCTTTCAAGAATTGGAAGCCTTCCCTTGAGGATTGCAAAAAAATTGCCCACAGACGACCTGCACTTGATTGTTGTTCTCTGCAGAGCCGATTCTGAGAACTACATGAGACCTTACCCGATGCTTAATCCGATAGTTTGTGCTATCGGCAAGATGGCGTAAGCTCGATGCTGGTTGGTAACATCGGTGATCTAAATTGCGCTGTCCCTTTAGTCAAATAAGGCGCAAACGAAGAATAGCTTACTTCGGCAATCACCGTCTTCGTTGTTTCTATCATCAGATGAGTTCGAGACAAGCTCAAAACCTGTTCATTCGCCATTTTAGCGCTCACCTAGATTTCCACCAGAAATCCCTTGCATAGAGCGTGCAGCAACTTGTACCCAGGTATTGTTGGTGACTCCAAGCAAGAAGGTTGATAGGCAAAGGCCGAAGGATCCTACTAGGAGGATAGGACGGCGGCCAAGTTTATCTGAGAACTTTCCCCACTGGTATACCGTAACGGTTTGTGCAAAGAAGAGGGCAGACTCCTGTTGAGACATCACCATGAATAAAGCACTCCAAAATGCTGTGCTGGTATTCATACCAAGAACTGAGGATATTTTGAAGCTTTCAGGACGTCATTTTCAGATATTCTAGGGCCTGTATCTGCCCTTGTCACCAGACCATCGTTGAAGGAGTAAATGATTGAATTTGTCAGGGGACCAGCAAGTAAAATAGTGGCAATTATCAGAAGTTGCTTGACAGGAAGTGACATTTGGCTTCGGAGTTCGTATTGCAGTTTTGTAGTCAGAATCAGAGATGTCTCCCATAGCACAGAGGGTCCACAAAAGGAAATAAGACTAGAAGCACGCTAAGCCTACCGGAGCGTCTAGCGTCGATCAGTCCGGAAGCCGGTGCTAGCGGCAGGCCATATCTCAATTCATAAGACGACTGTTATGAAGCCTTGAGCGTCAGTTCACTGCAAGGTTCTCTAGCGGAGTGGCTGCAAGGTCATATCACGTGTCAACTTCGCCCACCGTCCGGTTATACACCTTTTGTTGATACAATACTGGATCTTGCAGACAACGCCCTCCACGCTTTGACACTAGTTGCGGAGTAGAAATTCCCAATCCAAAGAGAAGAACGTCAAATCACGTGTAGTATTCAGTCAGGGACAGTCATTCAATATCCAAAGTCGGCACTTGACACAATGCTGCTGATAGCATTACCCTCATCTCGTAAAAGGTGAGATTGCACATGTACACTAGATTATCTGACTTAATTTTAAAAAAAACTGGGTAGATCCTTCGTTAGGCCATGTCATCCAACGAAAATCATGAACCTGAAATCATCGACCTCACCGCTCTTTCCGACTCTTCAAGTGCGGATGGAGACAGCGCAACAAGTGGCTCTCTATGCGACTCCGACTCTGACATGTCCGAGGTCGAGATTCATCTTAATGAGGAGACGAGGACTCAACTGAAGAATGTTGTCGATACCATCCCGGCTGTGCGACTTCGAGAGGTATTGGTAAGAATGATAGAAACAGAGCCGGCTGTTGAGATTGCCCTTTCTAAAGAACTTATTACGATCAATCGTGAAACTCGCACCATCGTTCCGAGATGGGAGACTTGTCCCAATTGCCAGGAAGATTATGACATAAACACACAGAGAGAGGACGGTGAATGCCAGTTCCATTCAGGTGCGCAAGTAGTGCCACCCCATGTTGAAGGATGAAAGGATCTAAACATCATAATTCTGTTGAAGGCGAACTGGAAGTGAACGAAGCTGCATTCGCGGATCATGATGAAAATGGACCGATGGACATTGAAGAGAATCAAGCCTCTTTTCCTGAAGAATCTACATGGACCTGTTGTCGAAGACAGGCAGATGATCCTGGCTGTGTCCGGGATCAACATCAAGCCTCAGTCCTGAGGAAACGACGTCGTCTTTGAAGCTTGTCCGGTGGACTTCCGAAATCCGGAAATGTGAAAATGCTATTTCTAGCTCAGCCCCCTTTTGTTCAATCTCGCTTAACGAGTGTTTACAAAAAAAGTGTTTTTTGTTCATTGCTCTGCTGTTTAATCGGACAACTGCAATCGATTGAATAACCATCCGTTTCTCGGGCCGTTCTGTTTACACTCTCCACCAGCATGATAATAGTCACGGGGCTTTTTCGAAAATACCTTTGTTCAAATCTCCCCATTGGACGACTTTGCTCGGCTTAGTGATTTCCATTTTCGTTGCCGCTATCCAATTGATCCAAAACCTTATCACCATCTGCCTAATTGTAGTAAGGGACTGAAATATAAACCGGTCTTTTACTCTGACCACCTTCCTTTCTCCAATGGACCACTTACAATCTTGCTTGAGTGCGCTCAGAGCAGCAACTTCATGAACTGGTGTTGCGGCCTGCCGCAAAGGATCCTTATGTTCATGATGTCCTTGTTATGGAGCTTGAGGAAACACTGAGCACATCTACCGATGAGGCTGAAATTCCCCCTTCTCAAAGGCCCGAATCCTCTTGCCACCATCACACGAAGTCCAGCACCTTATCCGACTCCCCTGTACCCGATTCAGATCAGGAAGAGTTCGCATACCACCCAGGTAAATTTCCTGTTTCCTTACGCTGCTCTAGAGCTTAGAACGAAAACAGGTCGACTCGAATCTGAAAAGTACGAATTTCTGACTGTCACTCCGGAGGGCCATATATACCGAGAGGTACGAGCGGTTTCCATGTGGAGTTGTTGTGAAGGGGACGATGTGAGCGCTGGATGCAAAGTCACCTCCGGCCATACCCTGGTGCCTCGCTCTCGCCGCACGCGTGTTCATCACACAAAACAATGTTCCTCCAGAGTATAAAGGAAACGAGGACGATGGTAGACAGATCCCTTGAACTTGCATTTGTTCTCGTCAATGCACTATTTATGCTTTCATTTTGACAAATTTGTGGTCCTTCACGATGGGGTGCTTCCCATCTTTACTAGTTTGAAAACTTTTTTGAAATGTCGTTTGGCTCTGAATGGTCTCGTGCCATAAACCCAAAGTAGTGCGAGACCAGACCACCATCAAGTTTAGACTGGTACTACTCCTTTCAGATGGAATGATCTCGGAGTCCCTCGTAAGAATCGATACCTTTTCGGATGTATCCTTAAATGCAGTCCTTATATACGGTTAAAAATGGGGAACATAGATTTCTTCGGACACTCTTCGGTTCTTTGTTCACAATTCAAGACTTAAAGTTTGAGCCACATTGAACTTTTGTCAGAAGATGTTCACGGAAGTTTCACAGGTATGACACATACCAGAAAACCCCTAGCTTCTATCTTCGTTAAAACAGGAAGTCACAACTTGTGGGGTGTGAAGGTTAAAATAGCCTACACACATATATATATATAAGCTGTCTCTACAGTAATTGAGCACATGATGGATGCTTCATGGAATACTGAGCATTGCACTAAAAATAAGCTGAGCATCATCTCTTGATGATCAAGTGTTTCACTTTCTTGTCTTTAGATATAGATATCTTGACTCAACAAAACTACTTTCAATAGAGAAAGGAAAGACAAAAGACGAAAATTGAAGTGGCCCTTCCATGCTAATTATGTACTCTGCCAGATCTAGAACAAAACCAAAAATCTGCATTAGTGCAAGCATTCCATTTTGCCTAAATGTATAGATACTTGCTCTATCATCAAAGCAGTCAGTCTGGAGGATACATCAAGGTTTCAGCAGATTGATTTGTCATCAGGGCAAATGTACTGGCTCCCACTAGGCACACAGGTCTGTGCCGCTTAGTCATCCATCAGTCATAGGATAAGTCTGGTTATTAGGCCAAATTCAACGCGAAATTCCACGCGTTTAATTCACCAATGAATTTGACTTGAATAACCCAACCATGGCCATGGCCTTCCCAGCCGACTGCCTCCCTCCTATAATCTTAAGGGGTTTCCAGCATAAAGCAAAAAGAGAGTTAAGAATTACCTTACTTCTGAGGGTTATTTTGAGTCTCGAGAGGCCCTATCTGTGTCAAGTCATTTACAACTCAGAGTATGAGAGAAAAATGGCTTCTTAACTGTTATCTATGCATGTGATTGAAGCTGCCAGCCTCCCAATATGCTAGACAAGCCCCTAGGTGTAGAAAATGTTATGCAATTGGCCATAAGATGACTTGAAGGGCATGCACTTTACATTATTCAGACATATTATAGTTTTGTTGGTGAATTAAACTGGAATTTCGCGTTGAATTTGCACTTATCCCATTATCAATGGATGACTAAGCGGCACAGACCTGTGTGCCTAGTGGGAGCCAAATGTACTTGAACTCACCTGATATGGTCATTTGACGGACTCCTGTCACTCTGTCACATGATATGCTAAACATTCGCATGTGTTAGATAGACAGGACTGGTTACCATTTTATTTAAAACATGAAACTCTCAGGAGACAAGCTTTTTCCCAAGCCTGGGCTATGGGTTTAAACAGAGGATGAAAGATGTTTGGGCTCACGAAAACAAGTTGTGTTTTATCTCTTGATGTTCAGCCTAGTTCAGGTTTCACCATACGCTATATCAGAGTCGACTGCGTTATATCTGTCCGATCAGGGTTCCGAACCATGACCATTGCTGGGTCATATATTTATAAAAGCCCCAACTGTTTTGGTAGGACCTCATCCGGTACCATAATCAACCTTCAGGGGACTGTCACAGGTTAGTTGATACGAAAAGAAGTGCACATCAGCACCTGCTATTTACTCCACTCTGTCCATATGTAGCGATTCAAACCTGATTGATTATGGCAACGCATCTGGTGGAAGGCTACAATAATTCTACATTCACTTGTAGAAGATAATTTAGGAAGCAAGATTATTCGACCTTCTGTGAACTTAGATAAACATAGACGCAGGTATAAAAACAGCCTTGAAGCGAGCAGCATGAAAAGCGAAACGAAGAGACACTCAGGAGAGGGAAAAATAATGTACATACGAGCTCTTGAGTGAGAGTCAAATGAAGTCGGGATATATGTGTTGGCATCGATAACATTAACTGTAAACGTCTTCACCATCTGGCATCTCCCAATCCTCATATTGCAAATTCATGCTGAAATCGTCTTCGTAGTCCATGAAATAGTCTTCCTGCATAGGGTTATCTTCGTCCGCAACGGTTCTATTCGAGACCTGGGTTGCCGCAAGTACGGCGGGCGCTGGCCGAGGTCTCATTTGTAAAAACCTCTGACCCCGGGAAGAATGTCGCAGACACTTCTTGAGAACGAGACGATAAAGGTCTGGATCGGGTGTAGATTTTGGAAATATCGGTCGACCAGGTAATAGGCGTCGCTGAGGTGAAAGAGGGGATGATGCCCGGCAAAATGCTGGAACGCGAAAAGGAATTGGCTCGACGTCACTGGCATTTACGTCTAATAGAGAGGATGTCCGGGTGAGTGAGCGAGTGCTTGCTGGAGCGGGTTGAGAGTATTTGCGTTCGAGACGAGTCTTGAAGGTGATGGGCTCTATATTCTGGGTGGCACAGGAGGCAGGCTTTTGCCGGAGCCGCTGTTGCTCGTGGAACTGGAGAGACTTCTCTGGTAGGGAACAGAGGAGCGGCAAAATCCATGGACACTGACGATGGAGAGGGAGGGCGAGGCAACTGTGGCTAGGCAGAGATATGACTCGGTGCGACGAAGTGACATTGCCCAAGTCGATAGAACAACAGCAACTATAAGCGTGACAAATACAACTTGTAACAACTATCCCACGGAAATCCAAAAAAGTCAGGGGTTTCATGAGCAGCCGGTATCCGCAGCATGTTCCCAGAAAACACATCCAGGTGTGTTGAGATATCGAACAATACACTCAAATTAGTTGGTCTTTTTTAGCTTGGTGATCATGTTTTTATTGTAATAAAACAATGGACGTCGTAGCTGTAACTACTATATATACAGTACCGAGTTGATACATGACCGGCGTGCGTTTGCCGCGGTCTAATTTTATCCAACACAGCTGGTCTGTCACTCTGGGATAAAAAGGTTACCAGAGGTAGCACTAGGGATGCTTAAGCGGTTCACCATCTACAACTCTAGCCCTTCTTATTCAGGAGCAGCTCGTAGTTCTCTCCAGGTACGGAGATCTACAAGTCCCTTTCCGGATTGATCGTAAATAGAATAAATGAATCCAAGTAGACTCACAGGACACCTTCTTCGTTCACTACTGTGCATTGACTAATTGACTAATTTACACTTGACTTTGAATTTGATATCTCCATCCACCGACTGGTCACGAGATGGGCATACCCATATCAACGGGAGTATCACCGGACACATGTATATTCAAATCTCCTGTAATCTCTCCGAAGCCTGCAGTTCTTCCATCCCCAACACAGAAGATGCAGATTCGTCTCATGACAGAATTACTAATCTGGAGGGAAAGGGACTAATTGTAGTTCATGATCCATATCACCTCTATGATAAGCCATGTGGTGTTCCGCGGAAGGCTGAAATTGAAACCGACTACTCACGGTCAAATTTATCCCTCTGAGCTATTTATTCACACCCTCAAATTTGTTATCTTATCTTGCTTCGGAAGTCCACCCGAACGGCATTACAGGAGTAACCATGCGCGTCTTTCCTCGTTGCCCACCATACATAATAACCCACCTGGCACTTGTGCTTCCCAGTCATACAAATCCTCTCAATCATGCATATTCTACCTCGTGAACAAGACAAAATTCTCCTCCACCAGGTTTGTCCTAAAGACGTAATTGTTTGACTCTTTTTGTTCATTTTCAATTTTTTCCCTCCGTTTTTCACTCGCGCCCAACGTTTTTTTTTCTCACCAGGTCGGTGCGCTTGCACAAAAACGACTAGCGAGAGGCGTCAAACTGAATTCTACAGAAGCTATTGCTCTTATTGCTTCTGTTCTTCAAGAACACATTCGTGACGGACATCATTCCGTCGCAGAGTTGATGCAACATGGAAAGACTTTACTCGGTCGACGACATGTATTACCTAACGTACCAAACTCTGTAGAACAAATTCATGTCGAAGGTACTTTCCCGGATGGGTAAGCTCCTCCTCCTTTTTTCTACGTGGCCACATAATTGTCGCGCATCAAGTTAACGATATTCCCCCTCAAGTGTTTTTCTGGTAACAGTCCATGATCCCATTTGTACCCAAGATGGGAACCTCAAAGCTGCATTATATGGTTCCTTCCTTCCTATACCTTCGCAAAATCTTTTTCCTGTTCCCTTCGAGACAGAGTATCTTCCACAAAAGCTTGCGGGGGCGATCATCGCCAAGAACGAAGAAATATTTCTCAACAGAGGGAGGAAAAGAATTCAGCTTCGAGTCACAAATACTGGTGATCGACCCATCCAAGTCGGCTCGCACTATCATTTTATAGAAACGAACAGTGCCCTGTCTTTCGACAGACTGAAATCTTGTGGGAAACGATTAGATATTGCCTCAGGGACTGCTGTACGGTTCGAACCCGGAGACATAAAAACCGTAACCCTTGTATCCATCGCTGGGAACAGATTTATTTCTGGTGGAAATGGTCTAGCGACAGGTTATGCTGACAGGTTGAATGAAGAAGTAGTGCTGGAAAATATCATGAAAGGAGGATTTGCTCATATACCGGAGCCGGGTGCTTGGGAGATTTCAATGGACACCAAGATGGGGAGAGAGACTTACATTTCGATGTTTGGTCCTACAGTCGGCGATCGGGTGAGATTAGGTGACACTGAGCTTTGGATTGAGGTGGAACATGATGAGGTGAATCTGGCCTTTCAATAGGCGCTTACCATGAGTGCTGATGCTTTGTAGACGATGTATGGGGATGAAGTTAAATTCGGTGGTGGTATGGAGCTCCTTCCCTCTTGATACTCATCATCAACCTGTTACACAGGTAAAACCATTCGAGAAGGAATGGGTCAAGCTACTGATAGGTCCTCGGAGGAGACGGTAGATCTGGTCATCACAAATGCTCTCATCATCGACTGGTCGGGCATTTACAAGGTATGTACACAGCCTCAAGGGGAAAAATCTTCTCTCCCATTCTTAGCTACCTCAATAGGCAGATGTAGGTGTCAAAAATGGTCTTATATGCGGTATTGGCAAAGCAGGAAACCCAGATATCATGGCCAACGTTCACCCAGCTCTTGTCATTGGTTCCTCGACGGAGGTCATCGCTGGAGAGAAACTGATCATTACAGCTGGAGCACTTGATGTCCATGTTCATTACATTTGCCCTCAACAGGTTGAAGAAGCTCTCGCCTCAGGCACTACAACTATGATTGGAGGCGGAACTGGTCCTAGTGACGGAACGAATGCGACTACGTGTACGCCCAGTCCATTTTACATGCAGCACATGTTACTCGCTACCGATGGTCTACCAATGAATTTCGGGTTCACTGGAAAGGGTAATGATTCTGGACCAAGGGCGATGGAGGAGATTGTGCGTGCTGGTGCGGCCGGTTTGAAGTTACATGAGGATTGGGGATCAACGCCGGCTACTATCAGAACCTGTTTGGATGTGGCTGAAAAGTATGACGTACAGGTTGAGTTTTTGATTTATTGATCCATTCTTAGCGAGTTCCATTGAAATTTGATCATTAGGTGAACATTCATACCGATACCTTGAATGAGAGTGGATTCGTTGAAAGTGGGTTCTTTTGATTAATTAAATTCTTACGAATTCTTTTTATCGTTATTTGATAGGCACAATTGCTGCTTTTGAAGGAAGGACAATTCATACTTACCATTCTGAAGGCGCTGGTGGAGGCCATGCCCCTGATATTATCGTCGTCTGTGGTCAAGACAATGTATTGCCATCATCAACCAATCCTACTCGACCTTATGCCAAGAATACACTAGATGAACATCTTGACGTGAGCTCTTTCGGTTGCAATTTCAAACTATAAATAACACTTTGCTCACTGAATGCAAAAAGATGTTGATGGTTTGTCACCATCTTGATAAATCGATTCCTGAAGATCTTGCATTCGCAGAGTCTAGAATTAGAGCAGAAACCGTCGCAGCTGAGGATGTCCTTCATGATATGGGTGCTATATCTATGATTAGTTCAGATTCACAAGCTATGGGGCGTGTAGGCGAGGTCATCAGTAGGACATGGAGGACAGCGAGCAAGATGAGAGAGATTCGAGGACCCTTGACCAGTCTTGGTGATCGTAAAGGTAAAGATAATGCTCGCGTCAAACGTTACATTGCCAAGTACACGATCAATCCGTGCGTCGTCTTGATAAGAAAAAACTGATCTCGAAAACTGATTTCCTTTATCGTTCATTTACAGTGCTATTACACATGGTATTAGCCATCTCGTAGGCCACATCTCAGTAGGCACACTTGCTGATCTCGTCCTCTGGAAATTCGAGAACTTTGGCTCTCGACCTGAAATGGTACTAAAATCGGGTGTAATTGTCTTCTCCCAAATGGGTGATGCCAATGCTTCTATCCCATCTGTCCAACCGTTCTATTCTCGACCCATGTGGGGTGCGGAACCTGGTTCAGCAGCATTGAACTCTATCGTATTCGTCTCCCAGATTTCAATCACTTCAGGAACAATATCATCGTATGGATTATCAAAGAGAGCTGAACCTGTCAAAGGGTGTAGGAATATCGGCAAGAAACATATGAAGTGGAATGATATGACACCCTTGATAAGGGTGGATCCGGAAAGTTATGAAGTTTGTGCAGATGGGAAGCTGATGGATGTGCAGCCTGCGGAGAAGATACCGTTAACAAGGGCGTATAATCTGTTCTGACGATCCTAGTTTAGTATTTGTTGATTTCTTGTATGTATACAATATATATTTGTATATATTATCCAGTTATAGCCTTTTTAAATGTGAGCGGCGGTCGTCTAAACAGATTAGTATTACTTATTTGTACACGGCAGGCGTCACCTGAAGCCAAAACCTTGAGCCTTTTCCCTTGCCGATGCTGATTTTGGGAGAGATTACACGAGCAATACAAAGAACATGGTAGAATGTGAAAGTCGCTGGACCGACGGCCAATGTTTCTCCAATCATTGGGAAATTATGCCGTCATGAGAGCAGAGAACTTGGTTAAATCAAAAATGTTCCCATCGCTAGTCTTTTTTAAGGATTATGGTATATTTTAGTTCAAACCTGGGTTCGGAACTGAACTTTGTATCATATGGCTCTTGACATCATGGCTGTGCTGATAATGTGAAACGGCTACACATAGAACATACCATAGAGATAAATAAAAGTCGTAGGAATTAACTGAAGCTCATGATCTGAGCACGCTCTCTTCACACATTTGGGTGATTCTTCTTGACTCACCAGGATAGTTTTTGTTGGATTTTGGATTTCATGCGAGCCTGCGTGATGCATTTAATTATTTTTGTTTTGTATTGTTTTAAACAGTAGCGTAGTTGTTTGTATTCACTATCCGTTTGTACTCTCCCCCATAGATTGTATTTCAACAGTTTTATGTATCGGCAATAGTATATACCCTTTTCAGTCTCATGAATACCAATAAAGTTCCCTTTGATCACCCTTTGCATTGAGGACATGAATGTAAGTGGCACAATTATCAGTCCGGAGATGCACAAATAATGGCCCCTTCCTGTAGCGCAGGTAACGTCGGATAATATATATATATATATTTCTGGAATCTAGACGAGAAGGCTGAATCCCTAGGAGGACGGTACACTACATTTATACTAAAGGGAATGGGGGTACGTATTTATGGTATGATACATACAATAAGACATCCATAAGGACACCTACAATGACCCTATATACAACAATAGAAAAACAAAGGAGTTCATTCATGATAGACCAAAAACACCTCGCTGCCTGATAACCGTGATCTGACAATACATCGTGCTATGATGAAGTTTCTTTGCCTCCAGTCATACATGGCCCATGGCAACCTATCTAGAGCAGCGCACAAGTTCTCCCTGGCTTGGGAAGCATCGGGCTTCTTCAATGACAAGTACGAACCTGTGGTATGCACCTGAATCTTGAGAGTCTTTATGAGGTCTGACCCCAGTACAAAAGCTGAAAATCCACGAATTAGTGCTCATGATATTTGACCAGAATAAAAGCTGGAATGCACAATTTCAGGGTCAGAAAGAGGCCTGGAATGAGGTTTGTATCCCCCCTCTATCAGCGTAAGAAATTATCATTTCGTTAGTTTTGTTCGTTCTTCCCAGAAGTCGTAGTACTCAGTCCGAGTATGCAGCCGATCACTATGATGTATATGCGGGCGCTCTTTGTGCTCAGTCACACAAAACACAGAGCTCGAGGAAATAGAGCAATTCATAAAAAAAATCCCGCTATTCCGAAGATGAATCGAGGAGACAACAAAAATGACTATTCACTGCATCCAGGCGGGAAGGTGTTGAAACACTCTCAGCTTATCTTTTCGGGCAGCGGTGTCATCAACGCAAATTTACCAGCGCGATTATATTGGCTCAATAAACCTTACAGTGAAAAAGCTACGATTTTTTCTGTTTCAAACCACCTTCGACGTATTCGTCAGAAATATACCACTCTTGAAAACAGTGCTCAGTCAAATCATGTCTTACGGTAGGCTACTTTTACCTATCTTGGCCAGTCTTTTTGAGGCTTTTTATCAGATAGTAGCTTTAAACGTATGATACGATTGGAGTACCTACTTTTGGACAATAATAGAACCAAACAT
>Ga0153947_1000737_pt1 | contig 16011 bp, 22 predicted proteins | sample TSNJ031MetaG_FD_104697 | JGI IMG/M metagenome (GOLD analysis project Ga0153947, IMG submission 104697) | Attine ant fungus gardens microbial communities from New Jersey, USA - TSNJ031 MetaG | ecosystem: Host-associated > Fungi > Mycelium > Unclassified | place: USA: New Jersey, Wharton State... | reverse complement strand
TTTGCTTGAATCCGCCGCCTGTTATAAAAATTTATCGTATTAATATTTCTCAAACATTTTTGAAACAATTCGCAAATATACACACGGTAGAGTATGTATATCAAATAAATTAGCTGGAGGGTTTCTCATGAAAAAAAGCAGTTTTGTAGGAATGATTCTGGGCGTTATCAGCGGCATATTCATAGCAATCGGCATGTGTATGGCATTGCTTCCGGAATGGAACGCATTTGCGCCCGGCGTCGTGTTGGGATGCGTAGGTCTCCTGTTCGCCTTGATTACCGTGATTGTTTGGCGCAAGATGACAAACAAGGCGCCGATCAAAATTACAGGGAAAACGATACTTACCGTTCTCCTCGGTATCGTAGGTGCACTGGCTTTTGGTGTTGGCATGTGCCTGGTTATGGTATGGAGTCAGATCATCTGGGGTATCATTGTTGGCCTTGTAGGCATTATCTTGCTTCTCTGCCTGATCCCCATTTGCAAAGGGCTAAAATAAGCGTCGCCGCTAACAAAAAATGGAAGTGTCTTAAGGGCCGGCTTGTAGAAGAAAACGACAAGTCGGTTTTTAGGCTTGATATTATTCGCTTATCCGATATATAATAACCTCACCCGTTACCGAAACCAAAGATTTCGAACAGGTACCCGAGAACATTGAAACAGTATTTGAACACTTTGTGTTTGACGGCTGCCGCCGTCCCGCCGCACTTCGTGCGCCGCAAATATGTTATAATATTCTTATAAAAAATAAGGAGAGGCTTTCATGGAGAATTACATGTCAGCAAAAGAAGCGGCCGAAAAGTGGGGCATTTCAGAAAGGCGCGTTCAAATTTTATGCCAGCAAAACCGTATAGCTGGTGTGCTGCGGTTCGGACGCTCCTGGGCGATCCCCAAAGACGCGGAAAAACCGCCGGATAACCGTAATAAAAATATTTGAATTCGGTCCCCGGCTTTAACATTTCTCAAACATTTACCTGCTATACTCAAAAAAACTGCCCATTGTGGAGGAAATTATAATGATTAATATTCTTGTTGTAGAAGACGACGCGAAGTTAAACCAGATTGTATGTACCTATCTGAATGACCGTGGATATACCGCAAAGGGCTGCCTTAACGCCCATGACGCATACGACACCATGTATAATGCCATGTTTGACCTGATACTCTCGGACATCATGATGCCGGATATCGACGGCTATGAATTTGCCGAATCGGTGCGCAACATCAACAAAACCATCCCGATTCTGTTTATGACGGCCCGTGACGACATCACATCCAAACAGAAAGGTTTTCATGCTGGCATTGACGACTATATGGTCAAGCCCATCGACATGGACGAGCTGATTCTGCGCATCGAAGCATTGCTCCGCAGAGCCAATATCATGGAGAACAAGGCCCTGACTGTCGGGAATTTGACGTTGGACGCGGAAGCAATGACGGCAACGGTTAACGGCGAGGAAGTCCCCATGACCCTAAGGGAGTTCAATATTCTGTTCAAGCTCCTCTCTTATCCTAAAAAGACCTTCTCCCGTTCTCAGCTGATGGACGAATTTTGGGGATTGGAGAGTGACGCCAGCCTTCGCGCCGTAGATGTGTATATCACAAAGCTTCGCGATAAATTCTCTGCATGCGACGGCTTTACAATCACAACAGTGCGCGGATTGGGATATAAGGCGGTTTTATCATGATAAAAAGAACCCCGGCGGAAATGGACGCCCGTGTGAAAAAAAAGGCCATTAGCTGGAAGCAAACAGTTATCACTTATGTCGCGATGTTGCTGCTTGTCGGTTTTCAAGTTGGAATCATTGTTTTTCCCGGCTTTCTATCCATGAATAAATTTATTCAAGTGGCAATCGTTATGATCTATTGGGCGATCGTCGCGGCTCTATTTACCTTCATAACGGATTGGCAGATACGAGAGGGCTATGACAAGCCTATGAGAAGGCTCAGCGAGGCGACCAAAAAGGTAGCCGAGGGTGATTTTTCAATCTATGTCGAACCCATGCATACCGCCGATAAGCATGATTATATCGACGTCATGTTTTTGGATTTCAATAAAATGGTGGCAGAGCTTGGCAGCATCGAAACGTTAAAGAATGATTTTGTGTCCAATGTTTCACACGAACTCAAAACGCCGCTTGCGGTTATTAAAAATTATACAACCCTATTAAAAAAGGGCGGTCTCTCCGATGAAATCCGGGAAGAATATATGGATACCATTGCCTCCGCTACAGACAAACTCTCCGCGTTGATCACCAATATTCTCAGGCTAACCAAGCTCGACAGCCAGGCGATCGAATCCACCGCAGAGCCTTATGACCTCTGCCGCCAGCTGGCGGACTGCATATTACAGTTTGAGCCATTGTGGGAAAAGAAAGAACTCGAAATTGAGGTGGAGATCGATGACCGGGCGGTTATCACGGCTGATGAAAGCATGATGGAGATTGTCTGGAACAACCTGCTGTCCAATGCCATCAAATTTACCGAACCTGGCGGTAAGATTGTGTTAAAACAGACATCCGGCACAAATACCATCACCGTCACGGTATCGGACTCCGGATGCGGGATGAGCGATGAAACCATGGGGCATATTTTCGATAAGTTTTATCAGGGAGACACCTCTCATTCTCAGGAAGGAAACGGCTTGGGACTCGCGCTTGCGTACCGTATTGTCGAAAAGGCCGGGGGAACTCTTTCTGTGGAAAGTCAGGTTGGAAAAGGCTCTATTTTTACTGTACAGCTGGATGTATAATCACTTGTCTTTTTTAATTAATATTTCTCAAACAATATCAAAACAAAACAAAAACATCTCCGCCCTATAATGGGATTGTCCAATGGAAATACGGCTTTCTGGTTACAGCCTTCGTTAGGATCGGGCAGTGGAAAGTAAAATTAATATTTCAGCAACATTTCTCAAACATTTCTCAAACAAAAAGGAGGTGTACTATAATGATACAAAAAAGTTATGACATAGATAGTAAAGGAGTGTTCAAGATGAACGGAATAAACCAATCAAGGGATTTTGTTGGTTACGAATATAAAGACATCACAGCCCCTCGCAATATGGAGTCGGTTTATGCTGATGGCTATCAGAATTTTGGCTGGGAACTGGATGAAAAATCAGGTGTGGTTACCGGGCTGAGTTTCAGCTTCTTAAAATTCAAGCGTGACCGGAAGATATTGAATAAGGCTGAATTAACTCGCCTCCAGCGCCAGTTTGACGCTTGTGTGGGTGAAATCGTGACTCTGGAAAAATCCAAAACGACCAATGCCATAATAGTTGCCCTTATTATCGGGCTGATTGGCTGCGCTTTTTTAGCCGGTTCTGTGTTTGCCGTTACCGCTGAGCCACCCAATATATTGCTGTGCATCATCTTTGGCTTGCCCGGTATTGTCGGTTGGATTCTTCCGTATTTCGTTTATAAATCGATGTGTTTGAAAAGAAGTCAAAAAGTAGAGCCCTTGATTGATGCGAAATATGATGAAATATATGAAGTCTGCGAAAAGGCAAACGGGTTGCTTCCAAAAAAGTATTCAACAGATGAATAACCATTTGCATCCTTCAACCACTGAATAAAAGAGCAATCTGAAGCTCCCTATTCCTTTGAGAATGGGGAGCTTCAGATTGTAGGCATAGCTTTTATCATAAGCTTTGATAAAAGACGAGAAGCGGCAGCTTACAATCAATAGTGGCACGGGGAAAAAACGCAAAAACACATTTAATAATTCTGAAACACTTCGCTTGCACGTCAGGAATTATAAGATAACCGGCCTTCATTTCATGTTGGAATGAGGGCTATTTTTTTACAATTAATATTTCTCAAACACTTCTCAAACAAAACAAAAATATCCCCAGCATAAAATAAGCCTCAGAAAACGAGATAGCGCTCAGAAAAAAAGATTGACTTACACGCTAAAAACCGGTGCCGGAGAGTAGGCTGTAACGTATACGCTGCAAGTCGATAAAGACACCGGAGTCTGTATAGCTTGGGAAAAGACGTCAACCGTCAGTGAAACCAGAGCCGGCGTAAATGAAAATCATTCCGTTGTGTCCGTTTTCAGGCCGAAAATATCACCATGCCGGATACTCGGATTAATTTACGCAAACACTTTAAAATCAAATTACAAACAACATCTGGTATTTTAAATACACGGGAAAGGAGCGTATTCCAATTGAAGCCGACAAAGACTATATCCATACTGCTGACCGAATATTCGGACTGGTTCTCGAAAATTTATCGGATCATAACTGGGAAAAGATACACACATGCGTCTATAGGGATTGAAGGATACGGGAACAAGTTTTTTAGTTTTGTCACCAAAGGCGGATTTCGCACTGAAATGCCGCGAGTGGCGGCAAAGTTTTCAAAAAACGCTGAGTCATGCGCCTTGTATCACCTGGAAGTTACCGAAGAAGTTTACGAACAGATCAAGACCCGGCTTGAGGATTTTAAGTGTCACGCCAAGCGATACCGTTACAGTTTTTTCGGCGCAGCGCTTTGTTTCCTGAGAATTCCCCACCATTTCAAAAACCATTATTTCTGCTCGCAATTTGTTGCCGAACTTCTTACTGTGTCCGGTGCTTTGTCACTTCGAAAACCGTCTTCCATATATCATCCCAACGATTTTACAAAGGAGCCGCAAATCGCACTATGCTTTCGGGGAAGTCTTCAAGAACTTGCAAAGGCAATTTGATGGGTTTGATAAATTTATATTACTTGAAAGGAGCCATTGTCATGGCAGATAATAAAAACTTCATTGGGTACGAATACAGAGACGTAACCGTGCAGGGCAATATGGAAAGCGTATATGCGGATGGGTATTCAAATTTCGGCTGGATATTGGATAAAACAGACTCTTCCGGGCTGTCCTCCACAAAGCTTAAATTCAAAAGGGACCGCCAAATTCCCCACAAATCAGAGCTTACGGGGTTCCAGCATCAATTCGATAAAAGCGCCCGTGAAATCGTCAATCTGGAAAATTCGGAAGGCACCGGCGCAAGCAAAGCGGCCTTGACTATCGGGTTTATTGGAACGGTTTTCATGGCATTGTCGGTATTCAGTGTGCTGGCCGGCAAGATCGCTCTTTGCATCGTCTTTGCCATCCCCGCTTTCCTCGGCTGGATCCTGCCATACTTCATATACAAAGCTGTGAAGAACAGCCGCACCAAAAAGGTCGCACCATTGATTGAAAAGCAATATGACAGCATCTATGATGTGTGTAAACAGGCAAACGCATTGCTGCAAAGCTGATCTGACAATTATAAAAAATAAACTATCCGGAAGAAAGTTCAAATTACGAGCAGGCAGGCTCATATAACGCAAAGAATCGTAGCTTCACATTTGCCGGACAAAACGCGTATCGGGCAGACAGAATAACATCAGTATCTGAGCTCATGAAGGAGATAAAACAGAATACATGAAGAGTGTCTATAAGAACATGGACTATCCTATAGCTGTAAGCGTATAGCAGATAGACATTTCCATAGATAACGAAAGGTAGAATATGCAGAAAATAAAGATTGTAGTCGATTCCCCTTGCGACATCCCGGATGACGACATAACCAGATATGGTATTGAAATGGTCGGTGTTCCAATTAATGTGGACGGAAGGGACTATGTGGAGCGAGAGAGCTTTTCGTGCCAGGAGTTTTATTCCATCCTGGAGGATGCAACTAACTTGCCAACGACGAGCCGCGTTCCGGTCGGCGTGCTTACAGAGAAGTACCGCAAGTATTGGGACGAGGGCTACACAGACATTATCGTCATCACAATGAACGCCATCGGCTCCGGTACCCATGAGTCGGCGCAAATAGCCGCCAGACTTTTTTTCGACGACACCCCGGAAGCAGTCGGGATCCTTTCAATTCATATCGTTGACAGTATGAGCTATTCGTTGGGATATGGATACCCGGCTGTGCGGGCAGCCGCTATGATTGGGGAAGGTAATTCCGTCAAAGAAATTCTGGAATACCTGAGAGATATATTCAACCGGATTGAAATTTTACTGGTCTGCTACACGCTGGAGTATGCAAAAAGATCCGGTCGCATAACCGCGGCCGCCGCAGTGGTGGGCGATGTGCTCGGCATACGCCCGACTATCGCCATGATCGATGGAACAACAAAGATTACTTCGAAAGTACGCGGCGATAAGAAAGCAACCCAGAGGCTGCTTGATTCATATCGTGAACGGCGGGCCAGTCCTGATGCCCATGTACTTGTTGCCAGTGCGGCAATTGATGCATATGGCCAGGAGCTCCAAAAGCAACTGGAGCAAGAATTAGGACGGGATATTAGGCATTATAAAATAGGCGCGGCAATCACAATCAACTCCGGGCCGCGCATGGCCGCACTGTGCTATTTGGGACCTAAAAGAGAACGGGACGAGAGCAAACAGCCCTCAGTAATAACCTACGATGGCCTAACCAGATCTGAGATAGCGGAAAAGCAGATCGTCCATGTGCATGACCGCTCTGATGAAATAGCTTGAATAATCCGGAAGGGGACGTTTCCATGGAGACACGCTTGCAATATTCAAAGCGAGAAGATTTTTTTAACGCTGCCAGCCACGGGCTCGGCGTTTTATTGGCAATTTCCGGCAGCGTGATTATGATTGTGTATGCAGCCCGGCTTCAAAACTTGACAAGTGTCGTTTCTGTCGTTATATATGGTCTCTCAATGATAGCCATGTACCTGATGAGTACGCTTTACCATGCTGCCAGGCATAATCGGTCAAAACAGATTTTGCAGATCTTTGATCATGCGAGCATTTTCCTACTAATCGCCGGTTGTTACACACCCCTCACTCTGATTCTTTTGGGAGGCACACCCCGAGCCTTAATTTTACTGGCCGCGGTCTGGGTGGCTGCAATAATCGGCGTTATCCTCAACGCGGTAAACCTGGCCCGCATGGGGCGGGTCAGCATGGTGCTGTACTTGTTAATGGGCTGGGCTGCCCTGATGGAAATCCGAAATATTGCAACGCTGCTTGGAACGGCAGGTACTGTGTTACTGATTGCCGGGGGCTTGACCTACACGGTGGGAGTGGTGTTCTATAAAATGAAAAGCATCAAATACATGCACTGTATCTGGCACCTGTTTGTGCTGGCGGGTAGCGTTCTCCATTATCTGTGTATTCTTCGGTATGTTATCCTTGCCTGATGCCAGAAGAAATGTCCAACAAAAGTAATAGAAACTGCGATGTTCTGCGATTTTAATATTATTTACACATCTGCTTGTCAATTTACCAACAATGAGGTATCATAATAATGAAGATTTTCGCCGCCGCTGTGGCTCTGGTCATGGTTATCGGCTTTTTAGTTGTAGCTGTCATTGACTATTTGCAAACCTCTTGGCTGTCAGCTAACGCAGCGATGTCCTCTGTCGGGCGTGCCGACAAGGATACCCGTATGGGGCCCTATGATAGTCCATACGCAGCATATCGCTGTTGGCGCTCATTCTGGATAAAGTAACAAAACATAAACTTTAAACTGGAGGAGGGAACCCAATGAAGCCACTGTCCATCATTGCCGCTGCCTTTGCTGGCGTAGCCGCCGTGCTGGGGATCATCGTGCTCTTTATGCGCCATCATCGTCATAATTAAACCAAATTGACAAGCCGGGCATTATCTGCCCGGCTTTTTTATTATCCAAAGGACAATAAAGAGCAGCCTTTAGTGGAATCTTTGATTCCGTTGGCGAGTTAGGTTTTTATTTGGCAGCACATACATTTTAGTAATTGAGACCACTTATTTATTTCAATTAATATTTCTCAAACAATTCAAAAACACATCTCAAATATTCCGCAGGTATGATAAACGCATCCAATGAGAAGGGATGTGCAAACTTATGAAAAAAGCCAATTGGGTCATAAAGATCATCCGCACAGTGCTTGTACTGTCTTGCGTCGGAGCAGTAGCCCGCGGCATTCAAATGGGAATCGTAAATCATGAGCTGGAGGCCGACTATTTTATAACGGCATTCACCGCATTAGTCTCGGTTGCCATCACTTATATCCCGAATTTTGTCCGCCATGCAAGACTCATTGCCATACCGGCGGCTTTACAAACTGCTTTTACAGTATTTACATTTTTGGCCATGTTCTTTGGCGAAATCCTCGGGTTTTATGACCGGTTCGGCTGGTGGGATTCTATGCTTCACTTTTCATCCGGCATCATATTTGGCCTGGTTGGATATATGCTGTTTATCTCACTCAACCGTGACAGCAGTGTTCGTGGAAAGCTCCATCCGGTAAGCGTGATTCTGTTTGCCGTTTGCTTTTCGATTGCCTGTGGTACGGTATGGGAAATCTTTGAATTTGCCGGAGACAGCCTGCTCGGAATGAATATGCAGCGTTGGCAGACCGAAATCTCTTCGCAGGATTGGGCGGTAATGCAAAATGTCTCCAATTCATCTAATCCGGGGCTGATCAATACCATGAAGGACATTATCTGCGATATGGCCGGCACATTGCTTTCAATCCCTATTCTTTTGCCGATGATCCGGAGGAACAACCATTACGCTAAAACCAATATCACTACGGAAGAATTGATTGCGGAGTTGACGCCGCAGAAACCGGCGTCCGGCGCCCCTGTTCCTGCGCCGGTGGCGTATGAGCATATTTCCGGAAAGACCGCATGACTTTCAGCATATAAGGCCCTATCAGCGTTTATCTTACAGGCAAGTTAATATAAATGGCTTTGCAGATACGAATATATCGGGCAGAGCTATTTTTATGTTGTGCGCATATTGCAAGCGAAACTCGCTTTTATAAAAAATCTTAATTAATATTTCTCAAACATTTCAAAAGCAATTCTCAAACATTGGGGGAGCATAATACAAATATCAACCGGGGGGAAATCTAAATTCACTTTAGGCGGTTGAACTTAAATAAATTAGGAGGCTATACAAATGGAAAAAGAAGAAAAGAAATCCATTGCGGGTAAAATCATCGATGATATAAGGGAAGATGTTTCAGCCCAGCATAAAATCGACAAGGAAAATTTCGCAGCGATAAAATCGGATGCCAAGGTAAGGTTTGATGCGGCAGCAGAGCCGAACGAGGACTTTACCGAGTTCAGAGCGGCTAAGGGGCTGAAAGAAAAAGCCTCGGTGGTCGGAAGACATTTAGAGAGAGATGGTAAAGAAAGGCGTGCGCAGGGCAGAGAAAACTATGAGGAAATGCTCAGACAACAGAGAGAGTATATCAACGATGTGGCCCAAAAGAACAAGTAATAAGCCAACGCAATATTCGATCAACGCCGGAGCCAATATGGGGGTCCCGGCGTTTCTTGTTAATCCGAGACAGCATTTGAACGCTTTGCGTAACTAATATTTCTCAAACATCCGACTTGTAGGATGCGTTTTCAAAAAAAGATATTCAATTATGACAGAGCCATCTTTATACTATGTGAAAATTGTAGGTGAAACTCGAAAAATAGATTAAAAGATCGCAATTAATATTTCTCAAACACTTCTCAAGCAAAACTCAAACATTTGGAATGCATAATGCAGACATCAACCGGAGAGAAATCCAAATTCGTCCCGGTCGGCTGAACCAAATCAAGTAACAGGGAGGATAATCATGGACAAATATCAAAAAGATGACAAAGGCTTTGTCGGTTACGAATACAGTGAGGTTACCGTCAACCAGAACATGGAATCCGTCTATGTGGACGGATATCAAAACTTTGGCTGGGAGTTGGAAGGTTCTTCAGCGCCCGTGGGCGGGTTCTACTCTGTAAAATTAAAATTTAAACGTGACCGCAAGCATCGCAGGACAGCGGAGATAACGCGTCTGAGGCGCCAATTCGATTCCTGTGTAAATGAAATCGTAACAATGGAGCGTTCAAAAGGAATCGGCGCATCTACGGCAGCATACGTTATCGGCGTTCTTGGAACAGCATGTATGGCAGGCGCTGTATTTGCCTACCTGGGAAGCTTGATCCCTCTCATGATTCTTCTTGCCATTCCCGGTCTGGCCGGGTGGGTAATTCCGTATTTCTGTTATGTTGCGATCCGCAAAAAGAAATGCAGCCAGGTGGACCCGCTCATCGACAAAAAATACGATGAGATTTATACAGTATGCGAAAAAGCCAATGGTCTTTTGACCACAATTTAACAAAAATGGAGGTATATTATGAGCAGCATCAAAACAAGTTTACAGGCAATCGGACTCCGAAAGGCGTATGAGTACATTGATAAGGACCCAATGAACAGGCTGCCAAAATTGGTGGAAATCGTCGACCGGTTTGTTCCAAGCGGAAATCTGGATGGGCAGTTAGCAGCGATTAAATCTGTTGTTTCTGACCCGGATAACAACTGGTATCAGCTCATTGAAAATATTTGGGCGGATGTGGATCAGGGTGTAAGAAAAGCGCTATTTGAAAATTTCGTTATTAATGCAACCCTTAAATGGAGTGAAGTTAATGAGGATCTACAGAAAGAACACGACTGCAACATCCCCTGGGCGATCCTGATGGATCCCACCTCCGCCTGCAATTTGAAATGTACCGGCTGCTGGGCGGCTGAGTACGGCGACAGGCTCAATATGAGCTACGAGGAAATGGACAGCATCGTAAACCAGGCAAATGAGCTGGGAACCTACTTCTTCCTTTTCTCCGGCGGCGAGCCTCTTGTGCGCAAAAAGGACATCATCCGTTTATGCGAGGATCATCCTGATTGTGAATTTGTTGCATTTACAAATGGTACGCTGATTGACGAAGAATTTGCCGATGAAATGCTGCGGGTAAAGAATTTTATTCCGGCTATCAGTGTGGAAGGCTTTGAGGATGACACCGATTTCCGGCGCGGCCAAGGCACTTTCGGAAAAGTAGAGGAAGCTATGGCGCTGCTCAAATCCAAAAAGCTGGCCTTCGGGATTTCCTGTTGTTATACGAGTAAGAACGTGGACATGATCGGCTCAGAGGAATATTTTGACCAGATGGTCGAGTGGGGCGCAAAATTCTGTTGGTTCTTTACATACATGCCGATTGGCAAAGACGCCGTGCCGGAGCTGATGGCCTCTTCGGAGCAACGGGCGTTTATGTATGAGCAAGTTCGCAAGTTCCGCGAAACAAAACCGATATTTACCATCGATTTCTGGAACGACGGGGAATACACCCAGGGATGCCTTGCGGGCGGCAGATTGTATCTGCACATCAATGCCAACGGGGACTATGAACCCTGTGCCTTTATTCACTACTCAGACTCCAACATCCGGGAAAAAACACTCCTGGAAGCATTGCAGTCACCGCTGTTTAAAGCATACCGGGCGAATCAGCCGTTCAATGAAAACCACCTTCGCCCCTGCCCGCTGCTGGACAATCCGGACACACTGGTGGAGATGGTTGAAACCTCCGGCGCCCATTCCACAGATCTTCAGAATCCCGAAGATGTTCACAGCCTTACCGCCAAATGCAAGGAGCCGTCCGAGAATTGGGCGACTGTTGCCGATGAGCTTTGGGCTTGCTCCGGTCAGTGTGCGAACTGTCAAAAGACGAACAACGTTTCTTAAAAGAAACGCGAAGAGATACATTCCAGGTACCCTGAAATATATGCGAAGGGAGGAAAGGACTATGTGGCCTGCTATCATTATCGCCGCCGTTGTTGTGGTTGCAATTATCATCGGTATTGTTATTAAGAAGAAACGTGGCAAATAATATTAAGTACCGGGGAGAGTAGGGGTATTATTATGCGGAAGCTATATCATAAATATATGGGAAATGCGCAGAATCGGACGCTTACCACCAATGCAGGCTCGTTTTTGATCAACGCACTCACCGGTACCGGCCAGCTGGCCCTTGGTATATTCCTTCTCTCTCCCTGGTACATTGTTAACGGGGTTTATTATCTGCTTCTGTGTGCTGCCAGAGGACAGGCGCTAAGAAGATACAGGAAAACAAGAACCATAGAAGACGAAAAAAAACGGTATGATGCCTCCTTTGTCGTCCACAAACGTGGCGGCATATTCATCTGTTTAATGGGAATTTCATACCTGGAGATCTGTTTATGGATGTATTTTACCGGAGAATCCCGAGTTCAGAATGAGATGTATCTTGTTTTAGGCGTAGCCACCATCGCATTTTCCAAGATCGGATTCGCCATTCACGGCATGATTGTCAACCGGCATATGCACGATCCCATTATATCCCTTTTTAAGAAAATCAGCTTTTTGGATGCCATGGTTTCGCTTGTCGTCACACAATGTACGTTATTGACCATGATGGAATCTGCCGAAGCTGTAAGCAGCAGTTCGCTATTCGGTATGGGTATCAGCGTATTGTTTCTAGTAATCGGGATTCTCATGCTGACAAAAAAGAAAAAATATCCGGTACCGGTAGAGCCAAAGAAACAAAAAGTGAACATAAAAGAGAGATCAATCGGAAAGAAAAAAATGACCGTATTCGGCTTTTTAAACAGGTCAGAGCGGATAAGATAATGGACTCAAAATATTATTTCACATCGGAACGAAGGTTACGGTTACGGGGTCTGCAAAGCAGACCTGGTACCCGGTTCGAATTTTTTCGCATACATCTCATGAAGTGAGGCGTTGCTAATAGGCCGGTTTTCATAAAACGGTTTCCTGCAATTCGCGGGAAACCGTTTTTTAATTAATATTTCTCAAACATTTCTAAAGCAATTCTCAAACAATCGAAGTGTATTATACAGACATCAACCGGAGAAAATCGGATGAAATTAACTTTATTTAAAGGAGCGATTATGATGTACGAAAACACAAGGGGACAGCGTGCTGTAGGCTATGAATATAAAAATGTAACGGTGCCCCACAGCATGGAGTCGGTATACGCAGATGGATATGCCAATTTTGGATGGGAGCTCAGCGGCACTGAACCCGCGCTCCAGGGTGGGATTTCAACTGTCCTGAAACTGAGGCGTGACCGCCAGCTGAAAAACAAGCTTGAACTCAGCCGTCTGGAGCGGGAATTTGAAAAAGATCTGCACGAAATTGAGAAGCTTGAAAGAAGAAAGAGCGCCATCGCACTGGGCTCCTCACTGGGCTTTGGTATTGTAGGGGCAGCCTTCTTGGTTGGAGCCGTGTTCAGCTTTATCGCTGGCATTATTCCGCTGGGCATTGTTTTGCTCATACCCGCTATTGCCGGCTGGGCGCTCGGATATTTCAGCAGTGTCCGCATGGGCGCAAAGAATACCGAACAGGTCACGCCTCAAATCGACAGCCACTACGATGCGGTTTACCAGGTCTGCGAAAGGGCAAACGCATTAATTTTCGAGGCGGATGCTTAAACGATGGCGGGTGCGACGGATGCCTGCACCGCGGCAGTGGAGCAAGCGGCGAAATAAAAGGCTATTGGATTCTTTATGAAAACGGCCCGGTTCAATTTTTATGAACTGGGCCGTTTTTATTTATTATTCGTTTTGCTTATTCGACTGATAAATCTTCATCCGTCAATACTAATTCACCATTTTTTGCTTCAAATGCGGCAATTTCTTTCTTAATGAGATACTCAATCATATTTGTTAATGAACGCGACTCAAATTCTGCAATTTTCTTAATTTTGGCATGAACCTTTATGTCTAGCCTTAGGGTAAATTGTGATTTTATTACAGCCATAGTGACCCCTCTTTTTAATTAAGGATATCACTATGACACCGACTTGTATGGTGTATGCTTGACACCAAATTTCAGATATGATAAACTTATTAATTGAAAACAGACGGTCAAGGCGCATCTGTTAATCCCAAAATATAATCTACGCTTACATGATAATATTGGGCCAGCTTGATGAGCATCGAAACCGGAATTTCACGGAGTCCCCGCTCATATCGTGCATATACTTGGCGATTGCATAACAACATATCTGCAATTTCCTGTTGTGTCTTATCATGATCAACTCTCAATTCGGCGATTCGTTCAAAGGACATAACAGCACCTCTTGAAAATTGATAAAATCAGGTCATTCCCATGTTTAAACCGTCCACTACATCTATTATTCGTTTTCTTTTATAAATTTTTCAATATCGATGATTTTTTTGGATTTGTCCACTATACAGAAATCATAACCACAAATCCTGAATATTTTAATAATTGTTTCAAAATCAGGACTGATCTTATTTAGTTCGTAGGCTGAAATTGTCGTATCAGAGAGATTTAATAATTTCCCAAGTTCCTTTTGAGATAAATTGCCTTGCTTTCTCATAATTTTAATGATTTTCCCAATCATAATTCATCACCATTTCTAATTATTACAAAAAGCAAAAACTATTTGTTGAAACCGCATAAATAATGCGATATAATAATAATGGTGAGTGGCTCAGAAGTAGAATGGAGATGAATTATGAGATGCCATTTTAACTACTGCCTCTATAATGAAGATTCTTATTGTCTCTTGGATGAAATAACAGTAAACACAGCGGGGCAGTGTGAGGAATGCATTCTGGTATCGTTTGGGGAAGAAGAGTTGAAAAAATGCAAGAAAAAGCAATTGGATGAAATCATAGACAGCAGCTAAACGGGAAAAATAAATTGTTAGTTTCACAGTAGATTAAGAAAAGATTTTGAAAAAATCGTTAAACTTTTGGCATACTTATTGTATAATCCTTGGATTTGGTATAAAATAGAGGCAAGCTTAAAATATGAGGAGGCAACAGAATATGGCAATCAAAATTGGTATCAACGGCTTCGGCCGTATTGGACGACTTGTTTTCCGCGCCGCTGTGGACCAGCCCGATCTTTATGAGGTAGTGGGCATCAACGATCCCTTTATTGATCTGGACTACATGGTCTATATGGTTAAATACGACACCATCCACGGAAAATTTAAAGGCGACGTTTGCACCAAGGACGGCAAGCTGGTCGTCAATGGCAAGGCTATCGCCATTTATGGAGAGAGAGACCCCAAGAATATCGGTTGGGGCGCCTGCGGAGCCGACTATGTGGTGGAGTCCACCGGCGTTTTCACCACCACTGAAACTGCTTCCGCGCACATTGAGGCCGGCGCCAAAAAAGTTGTTATCTCCGCTCCCGCAAAGGATAAGGAAACCCCCACCTTCGTTATGGGCGTCAACAATGACAGCTACACAAAGGATATGACTGTTGTTTCCAACGCCTCCTGCACCACCAACTGTCTGGCTCCCTTGGCCAAGGTTATTAACGATAATTTCGGCATTGCCGAGGGCCTGATGACCACCGTTCACTCCACTACAGCTACCCAGAAAACCGTGGACGGCCCCTCCGCTAAGGACTGGAGAGGCGGCCGCGCCGCTGCCGGCAACATTATCCCCTCCTCCACCGGCGCTGCCAAAGCTTGCGCCCTGGTTATTCCCGAGCTCAAGGGCAAGCTGACCGGTATGTCTTTCCGCGTTCCTACTTTGGACGTTTCTGTTGTAGACCTGACAGTCCGTCTGGAGAAAGCCGCCACCTACGAGGATATCTGCGCCAAGGTAAAGGAAGCTTCTGAGGGAGCCATGAAGGATATCCTGGGCTACACCGATGAGGATGTTGTTTCCTCTGATTTCTACACCGATCCCCGCACCTCTATCTTTGATGAGAAGGCCGGCATTATGCTCAACGACAAGTTTGTCAAATTGGTATCCTGGTACGACAACGAGTGGGGTTACTCCAATAAGGTTCTCTCCCTCATTTCCCACATGAGTAAGGTCGATAACGCCTGATTAAAAGATTTAACTTAAGCCGCGGAATTCTCCGTCTAAGTTATTTTCAGCATAGGAGCATTGACGTCCCTTTCAAGGCTATGCCTTAAAAGGGACGTTTTTTTGGATTAAAGGAAAAGAGCAGTTTAACTTATACTGCACTTTTGAATGAACAGCAACGTCACAACCAAACACATATTCGTTAGTACATTTTTGGTAATTTTCATTGACAGGCTGTAAAAAATGCTTCTCCAGAGGGCCATACTATCAAGTTGCAGGTTTTTCGACATTTATTGCGCATAAGTGTTGATTTCAGAATAGATACAGGTTATAATAAGAAAAAGGACATAGTTTCTTTAAGCAGCAGTTTATTTAAATAAGCGGAG
>Ga0153947_1000729_pt1 | contig 16102 bp, 14 predicted proteins | sample TSNJ031MetaG_FD_104697 | JGI IMG/M metagenome (GOLD analysis project Ga0153947, IMG submission 104697) | Attine ant fungus gardens microbial communities from New Jersey, USA - TSNJ031 MetaG | ecosystem: Host-associated > Fungi > Mycelium > Unclassified | place: USA: New Jersey, Wharton State... | reverse complement strand
GAGATGGCTATCCAGGGCTGTGGGGGGTCACGGGGGCCCTCCCCCGTGGGAATTTTGGTTACTTTTGTTCCTCCAAAAGTAACTGCCCGTCGCGGCATGAGCGACATGCCAACCCGTGGCACTGCGGCAGGCATAGCGCACAGCAGTAGCGCAAAAAGCATACACAGGCAGAAGTAAAGCAAAAAAATCAACCGCCGGAAAATACCACACAGCTCTCACCAAAGCAAAGAAAGAAGCAAGCAAACCCTCACGAACGCACCGCCACAACAGGCCGCTCACCCCGATGCCCCCATTTTTGGCTGACGGTTTCCAGCAGCTCCACCACGGCAAATTTGGGCTCATACTGGGGATGCTGCTCAAGCTCCCTGATTTGCTCCTCCAGAGGGCCGCCGTCGCCGGGAGAGGCGGCGGGGATACACATGGGAGGGAACATCATGCACCACCAGTTTTTGCCTTCCCCCGATCCGATGGTAATGCGAACAGCGTCATAATACCCGGCGGGAAGGGTGAGCTCGCCATAGGCGCGGGTATCGAAGAACATGTTGACGAGCTGGGCCTCCACAGGGTAATCGTAGCCCTGCCGGAGGATTTCGGCTTGGGCAAGGGCCTGAATCTCGGAGAGATGACCGGCGGCGTTTTCCTCGATTTGGGATTTATCATGGGCATCGGAGAACAACCGGGCGGTTCCCTCCAGGACAGCGTCCCGAACCGCCAGCTTGAGGGCTTGATCCTCATTGCTGTTGGAGTTGGCCATGACATGGAGGCGGAGCACCTGCTGGCGGACATCGGCGCAGTCCCCGGCAAAGGCGGTGAAGGCGGAGAGAAGCACCGCCACGATCATTCCGATAAGGGCCGCAAGCTCTATTCGTTTCATATGTAAAAAACCGTCCTTCCTGTTGGTATCAGGAGTATGGACGGTTTTTTAGGGGGATATGCAGATGGTCAGGGCAGCTTTACATTTTTATGGTAGATGAGGCGAAGCCCCTCCAGCACCAGCTGATCGTCCATGATAACATCATGGGTGCAGTGGGGGACAATCTGACCGGCGGAGCCGCCACAGGCCACAACGGTACCCTCGCCCAAAAGCGCCTGCATCCGATCTACCAGGCTGTCCAGCATGCCCGCTGTGCCATAGACGGCGCCGGAAATAATGCTGTCCACCGTGTTGGCGCCGATAACCGAGACAGGCTCGTCAAGGCTGACCCGAGGCAGCTGGGCGGTGCGCATGGAAAGGGCGTCCAGGGAGATGGTAACCCCGGCGCAAACGCAGCCTCCCATGAAATTGCCCTCCTGATCCATGGCGAAAACGGTGGTGGCGGTACCCAGGCTTAAGATATAACAGGGCATGGGATATTTGTTCAGGGCGGCAACCCCGGCGCAGACAAGGTCGGAGCCCAGGATGGCGGGGTCGTCGGTTTTGATATTCAGGCCGGTTTCCAGGCCGGGGGAGACGAGAAACACCCGGTTGCTTTGTATAACGGTGATAACGGCGTTGCGCATGGTGACGGATACGCCGGGCACCACGCTGCCGATGATCGCGCCGTCAAACTGGGCGCGGTTGCATCCGTTCAGGTGCAGGATATCCAGTATATTAATGGCGTATTCGTCCTGGGTGCGGGAATGGCTGGTTTGCAGGCGGGACAAAAAAACCAGGGTGGAGTCGTCCCACGCGCCGATTTTAATATGGGTATTACCAATGTCTACTGCTAAAATCATGGATTATCCTCCGCTCGTGTTGCCTGTTTTAGCACAGTATACTATTAAAACCACCTGATGGCAAGATATGCGGGCGTATTTTACAAACACCCCGGAGACTTGCGGAAATTTTGCCGGGGAAATATCCCCTTTTATACTTTTTTGTGATATAATTGTTCTTCCATATGAATGCGGCACATTATTTGGTTGCGATTACCTGGAAAAAGGGAAAGGAAACAGAATGTCTTATTACCTTGAAAAAGCTATTTGGAGCAATATTTTCGCGGTTCCCTGCGAGGTGGTGGATAAACACCTGAAGCTTTGCGGCGAAACCGCGTTAAAGGTGCTGCTGCTCCTCCTCCGGTCGGGGGGAGGGGAGGATATTCCGTCCCTGATCCGGGAAACGGGCAAATCCGAACAGGATGTCCGGGACGCGCTTTCCTATTGGCGGGGGGCTGGGATCCTCTCTGGGGAAGCCCCTCCCGATGCCCGGCAAGAGCTGCCCGGAACGGCGGAAGCGGTGCAGCTCCCGGTGCAGCCGCCTGTTCCGGAGGAACTCCCCACCCTTACCTATACCTTTGAACCCGCGGAGACGCCGGAGGCTCCCCGCAGGATTCAGACCCTGTCGGCCGGCCGCGCCCGGCTGTCCACCCAGCAGATCGGGGAGATGTCCCAGAGCGACGAGAACATCGCCTTTTTGCTCCAGGAATCCCAATCGGTGCTGGGGAAGCCGCTGAATCCGGTGGCCACCGACACGGTGGTGGGGCTGTACAGCTACTACGGCATGCAGCCCGACCTGGTGCTCATGCTGCTACAGTACTGTGTCACCATAGGCAAGGACAATATGCGGTATGTTGAGAAGGTAGCCGCCTCCTGGCTGGAAAAGGGCATCGACTCCCACGAAAAGGCGGAGGCGGAAATCCTGCGGGCCACCGAGCTTTCCTCCATGGAGGGGCGGGTTAAATCCGCCTTTGGCATCTTTGACCGGAAGCTGATAAACAGCGAACAGAAATTCATCGCCGTCTGGACGGGGGAATACGGCTACGGCCTGGACGTCATCACCCTGGCCTTTGAGCGGGCGGTGGAGCAGAAGGGGAAGCTGTCCTTCCCTTATATCAACGGTATTCTCGCCAATTGGCACAGCAAGGGCATTGCCACGGCAGCCCAGGCGAAGAAGGAAATACAGGAGCGCCAGTCTCCGGAAAACGCCCCGGGGAAGAACAGCGGCTCCTCCTACGATTTGGGCGAGGTGGAGCGGATGCTGTCCCTCCAAAGCATTATAGAGTAAAGGAGGGATATGGCTATGGGCTATCCCAAGCAAGTGTACGACCAGGCCTGGCAGGTAATGGATTCCCGCGCCCGGGCAGCCAGGGAACGGGCTGCCGCCCGCCGGGAGCAGGCGCTTCGCTCGGCCCCGGAAATTGCCGCCATTGAGCGGGAAATGGCGGCGGGAGCCACCGGTATCACCAAGGCGGTGGTCACCGACCCCCATCGCGCCGGGGAGCTTATCGAGGAGCTGTCCAGGCAGAACCTGGCCCTCCAGGAACGGCGGGCAGAGCTGCTGAAGCGGAATGGATTTCCCCCGGATTATCTGGCGGAGCAGTTCGGCTGCCCCCTTTGCCGGGATCAGGGCTATGTGGGAACCCGGATGTGCAGCTGCCTCAAAAGCCTGCTGGAGGCGGAGGCCTATGCCCGATTAAGCGCCGCCGCGCCGGTGTCCCAATGCACATTCGAGAATTTCTCATTGGAATATTACCCCACCGCCGCCGACCAGTCGGGCGGAGCGCCGAGGACGCGGATGGAGGAGATTTTTACCTACTGCCGCCGGTACGCGGCCGGGTTTTCCCCGGAATCGGAGAGCCTGCTTCTGCTGGGCCGCACCGGGCTGGGGAAAACCCACCTGTCGCTGGCCATCGCCGCCGCGGTTACCCGCCGGGGCTTTGGCGTGGTGTACACCCCGGTGCAAAATCTGATGGACAGGCTGGAAACCGCCAAATTCTCCTATGATTCGGGGAAAAAGGAGGAGTATGCCGACCACACCCGGGCCGCCATCACCTGCGACCTGCTGGTGCTGGATGATTTGGGCACGGAATTTGCCACCCAGTTCAGCCAGTCGGCCCTTTATAATATCATCAATACCCGGCAGGTGGAAAACCGCCCCACCATCATCAGCACAAACCTGGAGCTGGCGGAAATCGAGCAGAAGTATACCCAGCGGATGGTGTCCCGGCTGGCAGGCGCTTATAAGGTGCTGAAATTTACCGGAAAGGACATTCGCTTCATCAAAAAAACACAGGGAAGATAGGGAGAAAAAGCATGGATATTACAGTAGGAGCCACCTATACCCATACCACGGAGGTTACGCCGTCCCAAACCGCCCGGGTGCTGGGCAGCGGCCTGGTGGACGTATTCGCCACCCCCATGATGATCGCGTTTATGGAGCTTGCCGCCTCCGAATGCATCCGGCCCTTCCTTGCGCCGGGGCAGGGCAGCGTGGGCACCTCCGTCAATGTAACCCACGACGCCGCCACCCCGGTGGGCATGAAGGTAACGTTTACCGCCACCGTCACCGCCGCAGACCGCCGCCGGGTGGACTTCCATGTGGAGGCCCGGGACGAGGCCGGAAAAATCGGAGGGGGCGACCACAGCCGCGCCGTCATCGACACCGAAAAATTCATGGCACGGGTGGAGGAAAAGCGCTCCCGGTGTTAGCGTCCCTCCTCCCCCCGCCTGGCCCTGGCGGTGACGCGGTGCGTTACTGCGCTGCGTTTTTGCGTAGCCGCTGTGCCACGGGGAGGCATGTCGCTCATGCCGCGACGGGCAGTTACTTTTGGAGGAACAAAAGTAACCAAAATTCCCACGGGGGAGGGCCCCCGTGCCCCCCCTGCACTTTGGGTAGCCGTCTCTCGTAATTTTTTAATAGTTCAGAGGTATCTGCGATATTTAATAAGGATACCTCCGACCTCGTTTTCTACAGCCGCCGGCTGTACCGGGCGGCAGCGAAGCTGAACCTGCACCTAACCGGTAGTAAGACGGCAATCAATAACACGAAGAAGGTAGAAGGGCTTCTGCGGGATGTGAAGCTGATTATATGGAGCATCGAGAGGGAGCTAAGCGAGTTGTAGCGCCGCGTAAACACGATAGTCATCTATAGCCTGACAACCCCCATGGGTCAGCCGCAAAATACCGGCTGGCCCATGGGGGTTGCTTTGATCTATAACGGGGAGTTACTTGTCTTTTTTATCTCCGGGCCGGGAAGGGCCGCCGGGCTTGGGGTAGCACCTGGTAACCTTCATGGTGGGTTCAAAGGATTTGCGGCGGCAAATTACCTTGTACTCGCATTCGCACTGAACCTTGCGGCTGCGCTCGGTAACGCTGCAATGCTTCATCTTGGGCTTTGGCTTGGGTTTGCCGCACTCTTTGCAGTGGTCGTCGCCCTTGGATTTGCCGCACTCCTTGCATCTGCCGCACTCCTTGCACCAGTCGCACTCATCGTGCTTCTTGTCGCAGTCGCATTTCTTATCACAGTCACGCTCCTTGCACCAATCGCACTCGTCGTGCTTCTTGTCGCAGTCGCAGCAGTCGCAGCAGTCGTCTTTGTCCTTATCCTTCTTGGAATAGTCTTCGTAGTCATATTCATAGGAGAAGTTGCCCTTGCTTCCGCACATGGGGCAGCAGTCCCCTTCATATTCCTCGTAGTCGCCGTCGAAACCAGCATAGGACTGGATGTCGTCCATAGTATCTTCGTAGCTCATAGATATTGAACCGCCTTATTCATTATATATGGGAAGGCAACCCTCCCCGGGGCCCATCAACGGGGCCTTGGTTTATATTATGTTGTCAAGGCGGTTTTGGTGTGTTTGATTTTTCACAGGGAGGCGCTGCTCACCAGGGCGGAAAAGGATTTCTGCTTCTGAAGGGCCTTTACCACCACCAGGGCAATCTCAAAATCCACCATGCTGTGAATTATGGAGCCGGCGCCCACCAAAAGCAGCACCGAGTAGGCAAAGCCATAGGTAGCGTCCATATTGCCGCCGAAGAAGAACAGAGTCACCACCACCACCTCGCAGAAGCCGTGGATGATCCCGATGACAAGGGAGAAGGCCCGCGCCCTCACCGGGGAGGCCAGCAGGTCTGGAGTTTTTTGTATATAGAAAGCGCCCAGAAGTGCAAAGACCAGATGGGTGGCGGCCCGGAGCACCACCATAATGGGGAACCCCCCCAAAAGAAAACCGGCAGTGGTGCCGATGGCCACCGCCGCGGCCACCCCCGGGGAAATCACCATGGCGATAAAGATCGCCACATGACTGGCAAGGGTATAGGACGCGGTGGGCAGCACAATTTTAACCGGAGAAAACATGGGAATAACGATTCCCACGGCGATGAGCAACGCAGCCGCGCACAGGGACTGCAAGGATTGTTTTCGGTTCATAGTATAAATCCTCCTCCATGACATATGTCAAGACATTTGTCATATTATATATAAAAAGCCACAGGTTGTCAACAGGAACTTTCACCCCTCGGGATAAAGGAGGCCCTGCTTGTCCAACGCGGACTTGATCCCCTCAAAGGTGGCCCTGTCGGGGCAGGAAACGGTGTGGAGGTGAACGCCGCCGGTGAGCTGGGACAAAAGCATGGAGCTGCTGGCGGTGGCGCGCTCCACAAACAGATCCACATCCCTCCGGCAGCAGATGCCCAGCAAGCCTGTTAGCTCCCCGTAAAGGTCGTGCTCCACCACCACGTCCAGCACCTGGCCCCCCAGATCCACAATGGTGTACAGCTCCGCCTGGGTTTCCGGCTGGTTGTGGCGGCAGGCCAGCTTGCCGATATACCGCCCCACGTTGGCGATCTGGGGGCAGATATAGCCGTCCCGGGTGGAGATGATATCACACCCCGACGCCCGGAGCAGCGCCACGTCCCCCACAATAATCTGGCGGCTGACATCAAACCGCGACGCCAGCGCCGAGGCCGTCACCGCCCTGCTTTCCTTCCGGATAATCTCCCATATTTCCTCCCTGCGCCGCTGTGCGTTCATCCCCAGCCGCCTCCTTTTTTCTTGTTCTGACTATCGTGTTTAGCTTGGTTTCGACCCAGCGTTAGCCCTACAAAAGCAGCGCCGCGCCGGACGGTAGTCCGCCGACGGCGCGCTGCACCGCGTCACAGCGTTTGCCAAGGAACACTGGATTCTTAAGGACTAGCAGTCCTTAAGCGGGGTCTTAGGGGCAGGTGCCCCTATTTAAATATCGTAGATACCTATAAACTACTAAAAGATTACCAAAGACAGCTACCAGCATACCAAGGGGGGTCACGGGGGCCCTCCCCCGTGGGAATTTTGGTTACTTTTGTTCCTCCAAAAGTAACTGCCCGTCGCGGCATGAGCGACATGCCAACCCGTGGCGCAGCGGTAACGCAAAAACGCAGCGGCAACGCTAAAACGCAGCGCCCCCCTGACGAAACACGAAAGCCAGATGTTTATTATTCGATAAACATCTGGGTAAATACATGATTTTGATACACGCCTTCCAGCTTCATATCAAAGCCCTTCTTGCGGTACTGCTCAATAATAGACATCGCCGTGCTCAAGCCGATACCGGAATGGGATTCCTTTGTGGTATAGCCTTCCTGAAAAATCTGGGTTGTGTCCACCGGCCCCGCGCAGGAATTTCGTATAAAAATCTTGTTCCGGCCCCGGCTCCATTCAACCTCCAGCTCGATCAGCTTTTTGCCGGCGACAGCGGCCGCCTCCAGGGCGTTATCCAGCAATATCCCCATAATACGGCTGAAATCCGCGGGATTACAGTAGCTCAGCTTTATCTCCCTTTGTATGAGTATGCGGAATTCCACGCCCATTAACTCCGCCAGCTCCATCTTTCTCATTACGACAACATACAGGATCGGGCTGCTCTTTAGATGCAGGTTCACAACATCCGTGTTGTTGATAAGCAGAAAGTCTGTACCCAGCCCGCTCATGTAATGCTTTAACTCGGCCCAGTCCTCAATTTCCACGAGGCCGTTGATGGTGTTTATGATGTTGGCAAAATCATGCTTGAAGCCTTGCACCTTGCGCAGGGAACGCTCCTGGGTAACCGAATGAAGCTGTTGAAATTCCAGCCGGATAGCGCTGTCCGACAGCTTTTTCAGGTTGCGTATATAAAATGTATTGTAAACGAAAAACGCGAAGAAGAAGAAAATATTGTATAAATCTATAGTGGAAGCCCTGATGACAATTTCGTTTATTTGCTGCCTCTCGAGCCTTGTAATATTGGGACCGGTAAAAAGTATCAGGAACAAAAAGCTGATTGCCCAATGGCCAGACTTGTCATCGGTAGTCCAAAATATGGGTAAATCAAATGTGCGGACAATGAAATAGAGGGTTATCATTATAAGCAGGACAAAGGACTTTACTATAACGACATGCGCCAGGTTTTCGATATCATAGGCGAACCTTCCCCTCAATAGGGCCAGCGCGAGCTGATACGCATACTCAACGCACTGGGACAGGACAAGCTGCCCCAGTGCGAAGGAGACGCTTTGCGTTCTTGATATGCGAAATAAGAAGCGGTAGGACAGATAGCATAGAAAAGTCCAATTAAACAGCAACAAATGGGTATAATTCAAATACAAAGCACTGGGAAGGCCGGAAAGGAGGGTAAACGAGAATGACAGCAATATGGCCGACTCTATGACCTGCTTCCATAAATAAGGGGTTTTTGTGGCGCGCAAAATGATCGCTTGCAAAAGGCTGATTTGAACCACGCCGGACAAGAAGTTTGCGCTTTGAATCGTTGTCATTCGCATAATTATCCTCTCCCCTTCAGAGCATACCAAAAACGGTATAATAATTCAAGGAGGAAAACGCCTGTTCAGGCCCAATCCGTAAGCAAAAAAGGCGGCCGGCTATATGACGATGCCGTACTTCCTGATGCGATACTGGAGGGATTGCCTGCGGATGCCGAGGGATTCCGCCGCCCGGGAAATATTGCAGCCATAATGCTCCAGAACCTGACGGAGCACCGAGGCTTCAAATTCGTCCATGATATGCTGAAGCTCCTCCCGGGAGTAGTCCCGGGCCTCGGTTGGGGGCTGGGGGACAGGCGGCTCCAGCCCGGCCTGCATATATTTGGGCAGGTGACAGACCTCCGCCATGCCGTCGTCCACAACGTTGAGCATATGATCCAGCACATGAAATAGCTCCCGGACATTGCCCGGCCAGGAATATCGCCGGAACAGCTCCATGACCGACGGGGTGATTCCCTCGATGGATTTCGCATAATGGCAGGATTTTTTGGATACATAAAACTCCACCAGTTCCTCGATATCCCCGGTATGCTCCCGCAGGGGCGGAAGGTCAATCAGCACGGTGGACAGGCGGTAAAACAAATCCTTCCGCAGGATGTTGCTGCCGATGAGGTGGAAGGGATCCTCGTTGCACGAGGAGATGATGCGGATATCGGTTTTAATCTCCTTGTCGCCCCCCACCCGGCGGAATACCCCCTCCTGAATCACCCGGAGGATTTTCGCCTGCATGGAAAGGCTCATGGAGTTCAGCTCATCCAAAAACAGGGTGCCGCCGTTGGCCTCCTCCGCATAGCCCGGTTTATCCGCGCTGCCGGTAAAGGAGCCCTTGCTGGTGCCGAAAAACAGTCCCTCTATCAGCTGGTCGGGCACAGCCGCGCAGTTGATGGCCAGAAATTTCCCGTTCCGGTTGCTGGCGTTATGGATGCTCTGGGCAAATATTTCCTTTCCGGTTCCCGTTTCCCCCACCAGCAGCACATTGCAGTCCTGGGTGGCAATCCGCCTGGCCAGCGAAACCGCCAGAATAAGCTTTTGGTCGCTGCCGATCACGTCGTCAAAGGTGTAGCCCGAAAACCGGCCTGTGGGAAGCCCACCCTTCTTTTCGCCCATGGCCTTCTGAATCCCCTGTAGCTGGGCGATCTGGGCGTTCACCACCGACATGTTCTGTTCAAAGACGATGGAGCCCGCCAGATTCCGGTTCCGGAATATGGGATAGGCGGTGTTTGTGGTGGAAATATCCGTGCCGGTGGTGGACTTAAATACATCAAATCGGTTGATTACAGGAGCGCCGGTTTTCAGCGAGGTCATGACCGTGCTGATGTTTTCGTCCAGATTATACAGATCCAGCAGGTGTCTGCCCCGGGCGTCCACCAAGTCCGGTATCTCTGAAATACCCCGGCTGGCCTTGTTGATGTAGACCACGCAGGCGTTTTTGTCATAGATCTGGATGCCGTCGATGATTTTATCCAGCGCGCTTTCATACAAAAACATCGTATCGTCGTCCCGCCGCAGCAGGACATGGACGCCCCCCCATTCCGCAGGCAGAACGGCATAGGTGAGCTTTTCGTCCTGCCAAAGCAGCGCTCCCGCCTCCTCCCGGAAGCTGTCCCCGAAAACCTCGGTGAGCTCCCGCCGGCGGAAGCCCATCCAAATGGCTTCATAGGTCTCCCAGAGGTAGCCGTCGTTCCAGTCCATGGTCTGAATCCTGCCGCTTGCGTCCACCCCAATACGCACATCAAAAAGCGCCATCGGTACTCCTCCCTTCGCATTCGGAAATCTCTACAAAAGCTTACCACGCTGCCCCCTGGTTGTCAACGCTTAACCGCAAACGAATTATGCAGAGTGCATAACTATTTTGCGGTTGCCTCACTTTTTTTCTTTTCATAGAATCCTTTCCGTAGCCGCCGCCTGCCGCGGTTATGGATAAATTCCCTGCCGGACAGGCAAAATATCAAATGGAGGCGGGTGTTTTCGCCTTTTGTTAACGCTTGGCACCGAATTTGCTTTAGTAAATGAAGGCACGAAAAACATCCCCCTTACCCCGGGGGAAATTGAGGAGGCAAATTATGCAAAGCCAAAAAACAGCGGAAAAAAAGCAAGTCCGATGGAGCGTATTCCTGCCGTCATTTTTGATTGTAGGCGGCGCGGCCCTGGTGGGCGTGTTCAACAATGAGCTGCTTACGGCGGCGGCCCATGCCATGTTTGGATGGTCCCTGAAAAACTTCGCCTGGCTCTATCAGGTGGTTGCCATGGTCACCCTGTTCGTCATCGCGTTTATCGCGTTTTCCAAGCTCGGCAACATCCGCTTCGGCGGCCCGGACGCCAAATCCAAGTATTCCTTCGGCTCCTGGTTTGCCATGACCCTCACCGGCGGCATCGCCACCGGGCTGATTACCTACGGCGTCAACGAAACCATTATCTATTTCGCCAACATTTACGGGGAGCTGGACGGATATGGAATCGCCCCCCTCAGCCAGGAGGCGGCCTTCTTCTCCATGGGCCGGTGCTTCTACAACTGGACGTTTATCCCCTATGCCATGTATGCCCTGTCGGGGCTGCTCATCGCCTACATGTACTTTAACCGTGGGAAGGAGCTTTCGGTGTCGGCCTCCCTTACCCCCATCTTCGGGCCCAAGGTGACCACCGGAATCTGGCGCGCGCTGATTGACACCCTTTCGGTTCTGGCCATTGCTCTGGGACTGGCCGCCTCCCTGGGCGCAGGGCTTGCTCTGGTGGGCACCGGCCTCCAGGCTGCCTACGGCATTCAGCAGGGCCCCGTGGTCTGGTTTACCCTCACCGCCATCATTACGGCAACCTTTACCATTGCGTCGGCCTTGGGCGTGGACAAGGGCATTAAGGTTCTGGCGGATATGACCTCCAAGATTTTTTATATCCTTCTTATTATCCTCATAGTCATCGGGCCGACCATCTACATACTCAACATGGCCAACGTGGGCCTGGGCGTCTGGCTGGACAATTTCTGGAGCTGGGGCCTGGATCCCTACCTGGTGGGCGGCGAAGCCCTGGTGGTCTGGTGGACCATGTACGACTGGGCCATCTGGATTGCCTACGCGCCCTTGATGGGCATCTTCTTTGCCATGATCGCCTATGGCAGAACCATCCGCCAATTTCTGGTTATCAACTGGATTCTGCCTGCCACCTTTGGCTTTCTGTGGTTCGCCATTTGGGGCGGAACCGCCCTGGACTGGCAGATAAGCGGCAAGGCGGACATCATCACCGCCATTAACGAGGGCGGCGCGGTCGCCGGTATCTGGGAATTCCTGAAGCAGATGCCCTTGGGCGCTGTCTTTATCCCGGTTCTCGTCGTCACCCTGATTGCGGCGTTCTCCACCACCGCCGACACCATGTCCACCACCATTGCCGCCCTCTGCACCCAGAATGCCCGGCATGACGAGGAGCCGCCCATGTGGCAGAAAATTATCTGGGGCGTTTCCATCGGTGCCATTGCCGCCATTATGGTAGCCTTCGGCGGCGGCGCCCAGGGCGTGGACGGCGTGAAATACCTGGCGGCCTGCGGCGGATTTATGGTGCTGTTTATCTTCATCCTCCAGCTGGTGTCCACCATCAAGGTGTTTTTCTTTGAGAAGCAGACCCGGCTGGATATTGTGGAAAGCGAAGACAAGATCGAGACAGTCGCCGCGAAAGCCGCGTCCGGGGAGGTGTAGGCAGTGAAGAACCCTAAAGAAATCTCCCGGGTTTTGCTGGGCCGGGAAATTGGAATGGAGGATTTGGTGGCCGTGGCCCGCTTCGGCGCCAAGGTGGATTTTTCCCCCGAGTATGAGCGCCGCGTGTCCGCCTCCCGGAAGCTGGTGGAGGGCTGGGCCCGGGAGGGGCGGGTTATGTACGGCGTCACCACCGGCTTCGGCGCCCTCTGCACCCAGGCCATCAGCCCGGAGGACACGGCACAGCTCCAGCGGAATATCATCCTTTCCCACTCCACCTCGGTGGGGGGGCCCTTCACGGTGGAGCAGTCCAGGGCCACCATGCTGATGGTGCTGCAAAATATTGGCCAGGGCTACAGCGGCGTGCGGCTGGCGGTTCTGGAGCGGTACCGGGATTTCCTCAACAGCGGCCTCACCCCCTGGGCTCCCCGGGAGGGCTCGGTGGGCTATCTAAGCCCCGAGGCCCACATGGCTCTGGTGCTTATGGGGGAGGGGAAAGCCTATGTGGACGGGCAGCTTCTTCCCGGAGGCGAGGCGCTGAAAAGGGTGGGCATCCCCCCCTTGGAGCTAAGCGCCAAGGAGGGGCTGGCGCTGGTTTCGGGCACCACCTCCACCACCGCGCTGGGCGCGCTTGCCCTGTGGGATATGCTTCAGGCGGCCAAATCCGCCGATATTGTGGCCTCCATGAGCCTGGAGGTGCTGGGTGGCCTGCTTCGGGCCTCCGACGAAAGGGTCATGGCGGTGCGGCCACATCCCCACCAGGGGAACACCGCCGCCAACCTGCGGAGGCTTCTGGCGGATTCCCAGGTGGTGGCTCACTTTCAGGACAGCCATATCCAGGACGCCCTCTCCCTGCGGTGCATTCCCCAGCTTCACGGCGCTTCAAAAAAGACGCTGGAGGACGCTCGAATCACCCTGGAAATCGAAATAAATTCCTGCTGCGACAACCCCATTATCTGGGCGGAGGGCGACAACCCCGACGTGATCTCCGCCTGTAACGCCGACTCGTCCTATGTGGGGGTGGAGATGGACAGCGCCGCCATTGCCGCCACCATGCTGGCCAAGATGTCCGAGCGGCGGAACAACCGGCTCATCGACGGCTCCCTCTCCTCCCTGCCCTGGTTTCTCATAAAGAAGCCCGGTCTCAATTCGGGGCTGATGATCCCCCAATATACCCAGGCCGGGCTACTGGGGGATATGCGCATCCTGTCCACCCCCTCCTGCATCGACAACACCCCCACCTGCGGCAACCAGGAGGATTATGTGGCCATGGGCTACAACGCCTCCAAAAAAGCGGTTTCGGTGGTGGAAAAGCTGGAGTACATCCTGGCCATTGAGCTGCTGTCCGCCGTTCAGGCCCAGGAATTTGTGGACGCCGGCCTTGCCCGGAGCGGCGCGACCCGGCATATACTGGCTGAAATCGGGGAGCATATACTCAGAAGCGAATCCGACGTATTCTTATATCCCCACATTGAATATCTCCGGGATCTGATCCATTCGGGACGTCTGGTGGAGCTGGCCCAGGAAAAGGCAGGGGAGCTGTTATAATGGAAAAGCGGCCCGTTGTTCATGTGTCTCTGGATCTGCAAAAAATATTTCTCACCCCGCCCAACACCCGGAAGGAGCAAATTACCTGCCTGGTGCTGATGCTGATGCTGTTTGTCCTGTTCTTCGCGCCCATCTGCTTTTCCGCCCTGCACCCGGTGAAGGCTGTCCTCCTGGCCAGCGCCCCCACCCTTTCCCTTTCCTGGGGGTGGCTTGTCCTCATGCGCGCCCTGTTCCGGAAGGGCGATTTTTCCAAATAATACCTGCGGTCTCCGCGTCCCCCCGCGCTTCTTCTGTTTGTATTTTGCAGCATATGGTGGTATAATGCAAAACAGTGCTGCCGGCGAGGCCGGCGCGGAAGCTTGAGGAGGAATACATAATGAATGCCATTGCGGAGATCAACGACAAAATCAACAGCTTTGTCTGGGGGCCCATTATGCTGACGCTGCTGGTAGGCGCGGGCATCTACTACAGCCTGCGGCTGGGCCTTTTCCAGGTGAGCAAAATACCCTTGTGGGTAAGCAGCACCTTCGGACGCCTGCTCCACCGGCAGGAGGTGGGCGAGGGCGCGGTTACGCCCTTTCAAGCACTGACCACGGCGCTGGCCGCCACGGTGGGCACCGGCAACATGGTGGGTGTGGCCACTGCCATTGTATCCGGCGGCCCCGGCGCCGTCTTTTGGATGTGGGTGTCCGCCTTTTTCGGTATGATGACCAAATACGCCGAGATCGTTCTGTCCGTCCACTTCCGCCGCCGCAACGACAAGGGCGAATGGGTGGGCGGCCCCATGCACTACATCAGCGCCGGACTGGGCAAAGGGTTCACCCCCCTGGCTTATATATTCGCGGCCTTCGGCTCCCTTGCCGCCTTCGGTATCGGCAATATGACACAGATCAATTCCATCGCCACCTCCACCGAGGCTATGCTGGTGACCCTTGGCGCCCTTCCGGAGGCGGCCCCGGACGGCGGATTCTCCGCCTTTAAGCTGGGGGTGGGGGTTGTACTGGCCATTGTGGCGGCGCTGGTGATTATCGGCGGCCTCAAGCGCATTGCCAGCGTCACCGAAAAGCTGGTGCCCTTCATGAGCGTCCTGTATATTATCGGAGGTGTCTCGGTGCTGGTCATCAACCGCCATGCCCTGGCAGGAGCCTTCTCCAGCATTTGGCAGAACGCCTTTACCCTCCGCTCAGCCGCCGGAGGCGCTCTCGGCTACACCATGATGGGGGCCATGCGCTTCGGCGTTGCCCGGGGCGTATTCTCCAATGAGGCCGGGCTTGGCTCCGCCCCCATCGCCCATGCCGCCGCCCACACCGACAGTCCTGTCAAGCAGGGCATGTGGGGCATTTTCGAGGTGTTTGTGGACACTCTGGTAATCTGCACCCTCACCGCCCTGGTAGTTCTCAGCTCAGGAGTCTTCACCGGCCCCGGCTCCATCTCCGGCACACCCCTCACCAGCGCGGCCTTCAGCTCCGCCATGGGGGCTATGGGCTCGGTTTTCGTGGCCCTTCTCATTACATTGTTCGCCTTTTCCACCGTTCTTAGCTGGTCCCTTTACGGTCAGCGCTGCTTTGAGTTCCTCACCGGAGGCAAGGGCATTCAGGGATACCGCGTTATATTTGTCCTGTGTATTGTGGTGGCGTCCATCATGCAGCTGGATCTGGTGTGGGCTATCGCGGATACCCTCAACGGCCTGATGGCCATTCCCAACCTGGTGGCTCTGGTGGCCCTTTCCGGGGTGGTAATCCGCCTCACCAAGGAATTCCTCGCTGACCGGAAACAGCAACAGCCCGGAGAATAATCCCCGGGCGCGGCTCCATAGGGCAGCCTTGTATTCTTTCCCCATAACGGCTCCGCCCCCATGGGCGGGGCCGTTTATTGCAGGCATATTTTACTTCGGTTGGCCGGGCCGCTGCCACTGGCGTAGTTTTGTACGTAGCGTTAGCTCCGCCTCCGGCGGCTGGGCGCTGCCCAGACCCGCTTAGGGCAATAATTGCCCTAAGAACCCGTAAATTAGCAAGGATGTAACACGCTGCACAGCAACAAGTCTCCAGCCAACCTCTCGCTCCCTACATGGGGCCCAAAAACCCCATTCCGGGAGCTGGCCTTGTGCGCGGGTAGGCGTTAGCTTTGTGGCTCGCGCGCTTTTGAAAAAAAGCCGCGCCGCGCCGGACGGCAGTCCGCCGACGGCGCACCCCGCACCACCGCGCCAACAGTGTTTGCCAAGGAACACTGGATTCTAAAGGACTAGTAGACAACCAAATCTAAACCTTAGGATAAAGGTATTTCAGCTTGATACGAGCATCATCAGTAGAAAAGTGCCAATCAATAGGTTTACAAAGAGCATAATGGCAACTATTCCAAGCGAGGAGTTGGTTATTCAGAAT
>Ga0153947_1000726_pt1 | contig 16158 bp, 15 predicted proteins | sample TSNJ031MetaG_FD_104697 | JGI IMG/M metagenome (GOLD analysis project Ga0153947, IMG submission 104697) | Attine ant fungus gardens microbial communities from New Jersey, USA - TSNJ031 MetaG | ecosystem: Host-associated > Fungi > Mycelium > Unclassified | place: USA: New Jersey, Wharton State... | reverse complement strand
TACTTGGCTTTGTCAAACTCCATCTGATGTCATTCTCTCTTTGTGTTTTGTGGTGATTACACTTTGAGAGTGTCATTTTTGATGGAGTTTGCTTCATATAGCACCACGGGTTAATTTATATTAAAATCAGAGCTTTTAATATAGATGGCGAACCGCCGAGAGGCGGCTTCTCCGGGCAATAAAAATATGCAAAAGGAATTGTATTTACAAGGAGGAAACAAAAATGATGAAACGATCTTTTTCCTGGATTCTCGCACTGGTTCTATCGTTAAGCTTGACAGCATGTGGCACATCATCTAACAATGCAACGGCTTCGTCCGGTAGTGAACCGGCAAACACAGAAGAAAGCCGGGCAACAGCGGAAAGCAGTAATAATGAGCTGCCTGTAATCCGAACCGCCGTCTTGGATCAGCAGGCCGGCACGGTGTTTTATGTAATCGACAAAATGGGATGGGATGTTGAAAACGGATTTAAATTGGATTTGCAGGTCTATGCTTCCGGAGCACCCGCTAATGAGGCACTGGGCGCCAAATTGTGGGACGTCGCCGGGATTGGTGCGGCGGCGGTCAATTCCATCCGCGCCTATGACGCGGTGCAAATTATGGAATATTTCACTCCCGCCCGCGGAATCAAGGGTGTTGTTCGGGCAGACAGCCCTATTATGGACATTAAGGGTGCGAATCCCGATTATCCGGAGCTGTATGGAAATGCAGAGTCAATGAAGGGTGCAACGATTCTGCTTCCCGTGGGCAGCGGCCACCACATCTGCGCAGCCAAATGGCTGGAGATTATCGGCTTGAATGAGAGTGACGTGGATATTGTGCATATGGAATTTGCCCAAGCGTATCAGGCTTTTAAGGCTGGCGAGGGTGATATCTGGATGTCCACGTTCCCCTACATTGATATGCTGGTGGAAGAAGGATACGAAATTGCCTGCGAGATGCCCGCAACGCGTACTCCTTATTATGACAACATTGTCGTGGCCAATGATTTTTGGAAAGATGAAAACAAGGAAGTGTTAGTCAAGCTGGTGCAGCAGATACTTCGAGCATCAGATTACTTTGCCGAGAATCCCGATGAATATGTTAACCTGCACATGGAGTGGCTTGCTAAAAACGGCAAAGCGTCCGACGACGTTGATGCCATGTACAAGACAACACTGGAAAACAGTTTTCTGACTACAGAGGAGGCCAAAAATCATCAAGTGGGGTCGTCGCTGCGGGTTATTGCCGAATTTATGACTCAGCAGGGAACAATCACCGAGACAGATCTTCAAAAGGTGGAAAGCTCTATTCAGCAGGAAATCATGGAGCTGGCACTAAAGGATTCCTGACCACGTTATAGCATCCGACCGCACATAGACACGCCACCTGTTTTCAAACCGGTGGCGTGTATACAAAAGAGGTGAAGTTTTTTGAATCGCACAAAATCATTGAATAAAGCCATTCGACTCAAATTGATTTCTGCCGGATCAATACTCGGGTTCTTCTTAATCTGGTGGTTGGTAACCGATTTGCTGCGGGAGACCCCCAATCCGCTGTTCCCTTCGCCTATCCTTGTTTTTCAATCCTTTTGGGAGAAATTGTTCAATCCCCGTCCAGACGGACAGGTGTTGGGAGTCCACATTCTTAACAGCCTGATGGTGGTAGGGTTAGGATACCTGACCGGAATTGCAGTGGGCATCCCTTTCGGCATCCTTATGGGATGGTTTAAAAAATTCGATAAGATGATTAAGCCGTTGTTTGACATTGTTCGCACCATTCCGCCTATCGCGTGGATTCCCATTTTTATTCTGTGGCTGGGTATCGGGCTGGTAGCGAAGTCAGCTATTGTATTTTTGACCGTGTTTATCGCGTCGGTGCTAAACTCTTATACCGGCATTACCAACGTGAATCAAGTACATATTTGGGTGGCGCAGACCTTTGGCGCATCCAACTGGAAAACGCTGTGGAAAGTAGGAATCCCCACCGCCGCGCCGATGATCTGCACCGGCCTGAAAATCGCTTTCAACACCGCATGGACTTCATTGGTTGGCGCGGAATTGTTGGGGGCGACCAGAGGATTAGGCTATATGATCCAGATGGCCCGTATGTATAGCAGAACCGATTTGGTCATTGTTGGGATGCTGACCATCGGGGTAATCGGGTTAATACTCTCAGCGGGGCTTGATATTTTGGAACAAGCGTTGACAAGGGGGAAATACTGATGCAAATCTGTTCCATCAAACGCAAGTAACCGGTAGCCGTCAAACGTCTTGTGCATACCCAATGTGCCTGTAAATTCATGGAACAGTGATTCGAGTGCAGATGACTTCATTTTCCCCCGCTGCTGTACAAAGGCCGATGATGTTGCGCTATCCGCCCTGTATTCAAAGTATTCCAGCAGTTCTGCACCAAGGCTGTTTCCGCCTATTGTCAGCAGGATTCTCACCACTTCATGGAATGGCAGCTTTCGGTTCCGGGTAAAATCTTTTGCGGGGTTTACGACATGTTGATTTGCTTCCTCCGCTTTTTTCGCGATTAGTCCCAATAGCTTTTCCTTCAGAATCATTGATAATGTGGTCACCTGTGTCGCCTCCAGAAAAATCATTTTTCCTATTGGCTTCGCCACAGATTCTTTTGCTTTTGTCAAGCCTTTTTCAAAAATAATCCAAAAAACAGGCAGAACACTGTGTCGTGTCCTGCCTGTTCTCTTATCTTAATGACATTGGAGAAAATCCCGCCTTTATCTTATCAGAATTAAGCCGTTTAATTCCTTTTATGAATGAAATGAACTGCGTAGTATTGATTCATAAATGCAACTGTAACAACTTTAGAAACAATGAAATACCATGAACAATCCCGTTGGCTGAATAACCAACGGGATTAAACTTTACACGCAGTTGGGATTTCTTGCATTCCAGTTCCATAAGAGAAGAAGAAAGCGATACTATGGATTTTGCATTGATTAACGAGCATCAAATAGTCAGGGGACGAATCCTCCGCTTCTACTCCTATGACAAAAAGACCAACATCTACCGGCGTATTGAAAAGCCTGCTTATTGGATCGGTAAGAACGGGTATCCGCACTTTAACGGCCGAGATGGCCGGAGACATTATTTTTACCGAACGTTCGTTAAAATTACTGACAGGTCCACCCACCGTCCAAAACAAGCGTCTGGCCTGTCATATAGCTGGAGCCTTCCGACGCCAAAAATACACAGGACTCGGCTATTTCTTCCACCTGCGCGTAGCGGCGCATGGCCACTTTTTTCAGAATCACACCGGAGAACCGCTCATCGGTCAGCTCTGCTTCATTCATCCGGGTAACCACGTATCCGGGACACAGGGCGTTAATCTGTATGTTGTGCCGTGCCCATTCCAGCGCCAGAGCCCGGGTCATCTGCACCACGCCACCCTTGGCCACGCAATAGGGCAGGATTTGCTTGTCGCCAACGAGTCCAAACATCGACGCAACGTTAATGATTTTGCCGGACTGCTGCGCGATCATCCTTTTCCCAACCTCCTGTGCACAGAAAAAGACTGCTTTGAGATCTACGTTCAACACGCGGTCCCAATCCTCCTCGGTGATCTCCTCGGCCTTTTTGGTGATGGCGGAGCCTGCGTTGTTTACCAGAATGTCGATGCCTCCAAACTGTTCGCATGCTTCGCCGACAAGGAGGGCAACCTGCCACCTGTCGGTGATATCGGCAGCCCGTGGAAGGGTTCGCACGCTATATGTTTCGCTGATTTCAGCGCCGACCCGTGCGCAATCCTCCGCGCTGCGGCTCACCACTACGATATTCGCTCCTTCCCGCGCCAGAGCATCAGCCAGGCCCCGGCCAATCCCTTTTGTTGCGCCTGTCACCAGCGCGGTTTTCCGCTGTAATTTCATCTGCCCGCTCCTTTCAAGCAAACGTCCGCAAGGATTCCTCCAGCATGGTAATATATTGCTCAAACGTCAGGTTTTTCAGGCCGGAACCGGTATAAATCCCGTCGGCATCCAGCTTGCGGATCATCTCCACTTCCTCTTTAGTAGGGGGAGGCGTGGTTGCCACCTCGTCCGCCAACTTTAAATCCCAGGATATTTCCCGGCGGATATCCTCGACGCTAACGCCGGGGTGCACACTTTCCAGCATGATTTCCTTGGTTTCGAGACTAAAGCGGAAGATGCATTTGTCGGTGATGATTGCCGACGGACCGCCACCGGGCAAACCCGCTCTTTCGCGCGCGTCCCCGCCGTCCAGATAGCCGGGAGATGTTATGTAATCCACCCGTTCTAAGAAGCGGCGCTTCTGCAAAGGGATGGAAATGATGGTGCGTTTGGCGCAACTGGCAATATCATTCGCGCCGCCGCTCCCAGGTAGCCGGGACGCGGGAGTGTAGTAGTCGCTCTCGCCAAAAATGGCGGTACTGTTCAGGTTTCCATATCGGTCAACCTGTGCGCCGCCCACCATGCCAATGTCAATATATCCGCGTTGCTGGTCGGCGAATAGCCGCCAAAGCGATGTGGCGCAGATACAGTTTTCAACGCCGGCGTTATCGCCAATCCCCAATATTACCCGCCTAGGGACAGGCCCGATACTTCCGGATTCGGTGGCAATGACGGCGTTAGGCGCATGGCTCATCTGCGCCAGCAATGCCCCCAGCGTCGGGTTGCCCACACCCGCGAAAACCAAATCTCCATCCCTTATTTCCCTTGCGGAAATCACGATCATCAATTCCTGCAACGTGTAAGCTGCCATATTTTCACCCATCTGGAATCCTCCTTTCAGAAGCTGATCCTGCTAAATCGCCTCTCTGTCTGCGCAAGCTTGAACAGGCGGTCGTAGCCCACTTTTTCCAGATAACCTTCCCAACTTCCACACCCGTAACACCACTCCCCCAGCCAGTCCAGAAAGCCTTCCCGGGTTTTGAACGCCTGCATCTGTTTTGAGTGAAACGGTATGTCATAGACGTAAGAGTAGGGAAAGTTCCAAGGATGGCATGCAAAAGGCAGTTCCACCACTGCGTCCACAATATATCCGGGGATGATGGTCAAATTCGGCGTTTCGCGGATGACGTCGGTATCCACGATGCGCTCGCAGGTCACTATGGTGTGTTTTGCGGCCCGCGCCGCATTTTCCTCGTTGCCGGTAAACCCGAAGGTTTGCGCGTTTCCTTGGATATCCGCCCTTGAGCAGTGCACCAAGGCGACATCGGGATTAGCGGCGGGAACCAGCGCTACCCTTTTGCCCGTATAAGGATCGTCCGCCTCAAGGATGCGTTTGTTGTATTTGCCAAGATCGGAACCCAGAAAAGAGTATGTAGGTAAGAAGGGCAGTCCCATGGCGCCCGCCAGCAACCGGAGGCCGATGCCGAAGTTGGAGTATTCCTCCAGTTCCATCTCCCGCGGAATCTTTTCTTCCACAATTCTACGGAAGTTAGAACCCAAACCGGCCACTGCGTAACCGCAAAAAGCAATTTCCGCACGTTTGACCAGTCCGGCGCCCATCAGCATGTCGCCGGTTTCACAGGGGCTGTCACCAATGAGTGTCAAATCCCCGATACCCTGGCGGATAATTTCGTAGGCGTGGGCCACACACTGGGCACCGCCCATCCCGCTGAACACCACGCTGCCGCCGGGTTTTACGAAAGTCATCACCGCTTCGGACAGCTGCATGCGCTTATCGGCCTTCTTTTTCATATCCCTTGTGTTCAAAATTGTGGAGCCCCCTTCCGCATGTTTCGGAATTGTTCTTTTGTATGCCGGCGAGGATTCTGGCAAGCTCTTTCTTTCCCTCCAGATTCGCTTGTCTTGCCAGCATAACCCGTTGCGCCTGTGGGGAACCGGCGCCATGCATACTTTCCACCAGCGCGGTGCCGCCGGTCATGTTCTCCACCAGCCGCGCCATTCGCATACGATCCTCCACCGGTACCGACGAAACGCCCGCAAAGTATTTGCGCACATATCCACCAACCTCCCGGCTGTCCAAATCCCGATCCGAGGGGAGCGTTGCGATGAATCCTCCCGCGATATCTTGAGCGAGACGGTCAATCTCATAAATATAGCGCGTCACATTCTGTTTGGTCACGTTGGCCAACAGCGGATCGACAAAATAAGCACCGGAGGCCGTTGGTTTGCCTTCATAGGAACAGGCCAGAGAACCACTGTAAAGCGTTTCTGTCAGCAGTATCATCTCAATCAGCTTATCCTTGATGTGACTGACCTTGGACACCCCGTTGTATTCCGCCAGCAAAGCGGCGGCGCCGGTCACCACGTCGCTGACTCCGCCCTTGCAGCCGCCGTAATTCTGGCGATGATAACTGGCAAAACGCTCCACCAGCAGCCCTGCATACTGGGTTTCTCCGCACATAAACACATTTTCCCACGGCACGAACACATCCTCCAAGACGGTAAGCGCCTCACCGCCCACAATACCGTACTGTGCGTTGCCCTGATCAATCCTGCCCCCGTACAGGCGGCGCTCGTCGTTTGTCTGCCTGCCGAAGATATGCAAAACGCCCGGAGCATCGACCGGAATCGCGCAGGCGACCGCATATGCCTTATCCTCCGGCGAAAGCGCCGCGGTGGGCATGATCAGCATTTCATGAGAGTTGACGATACCTGTCATATGTGCCTTGGCGCCACGCAGCACAATCCCTTTTTCATCCTCGCTGACAACACGCATGTACAAATCCGGATCCGACTGTTTGCCGGGAGGCAGGCTGCGGTCTCCTTTTGGGTCGGTCATGGAACCAGCTACCATCAGGTCGTTGTCCTGAATGCGCACCAGATAATCCCTAAACCGCCGGTGATAAGAGGTGCCCAACGCTTTGTCCATTTCATAACTTACCGTGTAAATGGCGTTTAGTGCGTCAAAACCTACGCAGCGCTGAAAACAGCTTCCTGTCATTTGGGCGATGGTACGCAGCATCTTCACCTTTTTCACAAGATCGTCGCAGCTTTGATGGATACTGGTAAACCGGTTGATTTTGTGACCGGTCAGGTGGGAAACCGCCGTCATCAAATCCTCATATCGGGGGGAAAACGCCAGGTCAAAGGTCAACCGCGCCGCATTGACATGGGGGCGCAGCATGGCGTGTTCACAGGGATCTTCCAGCAACTCGCCGAACAGATATACTTTTGTGTTCAGCTTTCGCAGGCTGTCCACATACTCTCTGCCATTTTTCACGATGGTTACCCCTTTCTATTTCATTAGGATTTTAACAGATTTGGCAGAAACATGGATAATCCGGGCGAATAGGTAAAGATCATCAGCACGATTAGAAGCACTCCGATCATCGGGAGAAGCCACTTCATGGTCTGCTCCACGGAGATCCCTCCCAAACCGGACGCCACGAACAGATTGACGCCCACCGGAGGCGTACACATGCCAATAACCAGGTTCATTACCATAATCAGGCCGAAGTGCAGAGGATCTACACCAAGAGGCACGACAATATTCAGCAGCAGCGGCGCGAGGATGATGATGGAGGCCAAGGTATCCATAAACATCCCCACAATAAACAGTAAGATGTTGATAATCAGCAGTATGACGTATTTATTGGTGGAAATCGAGTAAATGAAGTCGGCGATAGCGTTAGGAATCTGCTCAATGGCAAGCAATCGGCCAAACGCTGTGGCGCAGCCCACCAGAATCAGCACATAGCCGGAGGTGAGCGCCGTACGCGCCAGTATGGGGACGATGTTTTTCAGTTTGAGTTCCTTATAGACGAAAATTCCCACGATCAGGCCATAATCGCAGGCGACAATAGCGGCTTCGGTAGGGGTAAAAATGCCGCTGTAGATGCCGCCCAAAATGATAACCGGCACCATAATCGCCCACTTTGCATCGTTGACCGCCCGCAATTTTTCCTTGGAGGTGGCGGGTTCTCGCACATGGCCGAACTTATGCTTTTTGGCCATGATGTATGCAAAGACAATCAGCGTGGCGGCCATAAAGATACCTGGAATAAATCCGGCCATGAACAGGTCGGTGATTGAGACCTGCGCGATGATGCCGTACATCACAAAGCAGATGCTTGGCGGGATAATGGGACCCAGTGCGCCGGAGGCCGCCGCAAGCCCGCAGGCGAAGGAACGGTCGTAATTCTCTTCCAACATAATCGGGATCATGATTCCGCCAACGGCCGCTACCGTGGCGGGACCCGAACCGGAAATCGCCGCGAATATGGCGGAGGTAACCACGGTGATAATGCCCATTGATCCGGTTACATTGCCTATAAATGCTTTGGACAGGTTGACCAGCCGTGTGGAGATGCCGCCCTCCATCATGATATCGCCGGCCAGCACAAAGAACGGCACCGCCAGTAAAGGAAAGGAATCGGTGGAATTAAACAGCGTTTGCACAAAAAACTCCATCGGCAGAATGCCTGTAATCAGAATCGTGCCAACTGTGGCGATGCCCAGGGAAAGGGCAATTGGAATATTAAGCAGCAATGCGCCCGCAAACAGTAAAAAAATCAATAATCCGTTGGACATTCTTCTTCTCCCCCCTTATCCCACCCAAACAGGGATGCGATATTGCGGACGGTCATCAAAAAGAAGCCGACCGGTATGGCTAGATAAACATAACTCATTTTGATTTGCAAGCCCAGCGATACCTGGCCCACTTTATAGAAATTCCAGGTGTACCGCCAGCCATGATAGGTAATAAAAGCTGTAAACAGGATCAGCACCACTTCGCCTGCTTTTTTAATATATTTTCGCGCGGCTTTGGGAAACAGGCCCATCAGCGCGTCTATGCGAATATGCGCGTTTTTTTGAAACGCGTAGCTCGCGCCGATAAAAACCAGCCAGACAAACAGGTAACGTGATGCCTCCTCGGACCAGGAGTTTGAGTTGTTGAACACGAAACGCGAAACGACCTGGGTTGTTAACAAAATCAACATGACACTCAGCAGCAATGCGCAAAAGTATTCTTCAAATTTGCTTGCGATCTTTTGCAGCCATTTCATACAAATCTCCTTTCCGGATGGGTAAAATCGGTTTGCCGGGTCTTTTGAAAAGTCGACACGACCCGGCAAACCATATTTCCCCCTGCGCTTTCGATCAATGCCGTCGCTAATGTCCAGGAATCCTTATCGGTTTTTTTATGCTTCAGACCCAAAAGGGAAATCCGAAAAACGCTTTTTCTCTAAGAGACGGCCGTTATCACTCTTTCCAGAAATTCTTTACCGACATCATCGGCTTTGCTATCCTTAATATAAGCGGAAAGTTCGGCAAACGCTGCGCTCTGCTCGGGGGTAAGTTCATTGACTTCCATACCCAGCTCGCGCAACTCACTGATGGCATTGGCTTCGGCGTCTGCATGATATTGGCGAACCGCCTTGATATAACCGTCCATCGCTTCATCAAAAACGGACTTCATATCCTCCGGCAAACCCTCATAAAACTGATTGTTTACAATCGGGATGTGCACAATGGCCAGCGGGTTAACCGTCGCCATATGGCCCTGCACCTCGTACAGCCTGTCCGGAACATACAGAGGGGTGGTGGTTACGATGCCGTCAACAGTGCCCTGCTGCAGCGCGGTGAACACCTCGCCGTAGTTCATTGGCGTGGGGTTTGCGCCCCAGGACTTAACCATCTCAATATAAAAGTCGGAGTTGGAAGTACGGATCTTCAAGCCTTTGATATCGCTTGGCGTGGTGACCGAATTCTTTATAGTGGAAAGTTTTACCCAACCCTGAACATAGGGCGGATTGCCCCTGATGTCGGTTTCGTTGAGCAACCGCGCCAAAAGTTCCTGACCGATCTCCCCTTCCATCAGGGTGTAGATTTGATCACTGGAATTAAACAGGTAGGGTACGTCGCAAAGCTTGTATTCCTTGATATTTGCCAGCGCCGCCAGTGTGTAGGTCGGAACAGCCGTCATCTGCACGATTCCGTTTTTCACCATATCCGCGTTGGCCTCGTCCCCGCTGCCCAACTGCGCGTTGGGGAAGATGTTGACCTTCATCCGTCCGCCGGATTTCTCCTCCGCGATGCGCTTAAATTCCTCATAGCCAAGGTGAATGGGGTTTGTCTCGCTGGAGTTGTGCGCAATTTTAACTTCAAAAGTTCCGGTGGACACCGTCGGCGTTACTGATTCCGCACTGCCCGAAGCCGAGGCACTGCTTTGAGTGGAGGCTGCGGGAGCCGACGAGGAGCCCCCGCCTCCGCAGCCGGCAAGAACCAAGCTGATGACGATTAAAAACGCAAATACACCGTAAGATTTTTTCATTTTTCTCTCCTCCTGTTGGTTTCATGACAACTGTTTTATCTTGCCAGGTATCCGCCGTCAACCGGAATAATAGTGCCGGTAATGTAATCGGATGCCTGAGAAGCCAAAAATACCGCCGTTCCCGCCAGATCGTCCGGCACACCCCACCGTCCTTTGGGAATGCGCACAAGAACTTCTTTGGAACGCACCGGATCGTTCACCAACGATGTGTTGATGGGAGTGTCCATATATCCCGGCGCAATTGCATTCACACAGATACCCTGTCCGGCCCATTCGTTTGAAATCGCTTTTGTAAGCTGGGCGACCGCGCCTTTGCTCGCCGCGTAGGACGCCACGACATAGCCTCCGGTATAACTGAGCATAGACGCCATATTGATAATTTTACCCGAGCCCTGCGGCAGCATAATCTCCCCCGCCAGCTGGCAAAGGCGGAATACAATGTCCAGATTCAAAGACAGTACCCGCCTCCAGTCCTCCAGTCGCAATTCCTTGAACGGGCTTCTGGTCAGGATACCGGCGTTGTTTACCAGAATATCCAACCCGCCCAGAAGATCGGCTACTTCTTCAAACATCGTCGGCAGTTCGTCTGGGTTGCCAAGGTCGGCACAAATGCTTTTCGCGCCGATCTCTCGGGCGGTTTCATTCACGTCTGGATTCACATCCAGAATCAGCGTCTCGGCTCCAGCCTCGCGCAACGCTTTGGCGATGCTTTTTCCTAATCCGCCGAAAGCGCCGGTGACAAGGGCTTTTTTGCCGGTCAGATCAAACATTTGGATTCCCTTGTTTTCCAAATACATGCCCCTTCCTTTCTTACGCCTGCCTTATCGTTTCATGGACATTGCCTTTTTTACGGCCTCAAGGACTTTTTCCGCTGTCAGTCCGAAGCGTTCCTGGAGGTATTCCCTGGAACCAACCTCGCCGAATTCATCGTTGACGCCCACCCGCACGCAGGGTGTGGGGAGGGTATCCCCCAACACTTCTGCCACTGCGGAGCCAAGACCGTTATATATCGAATGATTTTCCGCCGTTACGACGGCTCCACATTTCTTCGCGGCCGCAATCACCGCTTCCCGGTCGATGGGTTTTATGGTGAACATATCGTATACATCTATGGAAATTCCCTGCCTAGCCAGCAATTCCGCCGCCTTTAATGCTTCCGCCACAAGGATACCCGAAGCGAAAACGGCTGCGTCTCCCCCCTCCCTCAGATGGTTCGCTTTTCCGATGGAGAAGGTACTGCTGTCTTTGTAGATGCGGGGAACGCTCCTGCGCACCAGGCGTATGTATTGGACGCCGTAAAGCCCGCAAAGCTGGGTTACCATATCCCGCATCATGGCGTTGTCGGTGGGTTCAATTACAGTCACGCCCGGTATGCCGCGCATAATGCCGACATCCTCGAAAGGCATATGAGTTCCGCCGTTGATTGCTGCGGTAACTCCGGGATCCGATCCCACAACCTTTACATTGTGCCCCGGATACGCGCAGGAGATAAAAATCTGATCACAGGCTCTGCGTGTACTGAACACCCCAAATGTATGCGCAAAGGGAATCTTCCCCATTGTTGACAGACCCGCGCATACACTGTACATCGCAGACTCCATGATTCCGCAATCGATAGTACGCTCAGGGTACGCCTCCTTAAAACTGAAGGTTCCCATGGCAAGCATCAGGTCACCATCCAGCGCCACCACATCAGGATTCTTCCCCGCCATCTCTATCAGAGTATCGGTATAAACCTTGCGCATCTCCACCGGATCCGTTACGATTTGTCCGGCCATTTCAAAACCCATCCTAATCCCTCCTTTCATATTATGGATTGTCTTTGGGCCGCCAATTCACCAAGGCAGAACTCCAGTTCCTCCGCCGTTATATTACAGTTGTGATTGTTGGGATGGCCGGCGTATTTGGAAAGGCCTTTCCCCTTGACGGTTTGCAGGATGATCATGCTTGGCTGACCCGGGTGCCGGTTTGCGGCTTCAATAGCTCCGTAGATTTTCTCGATATCGTGCCCGTCAATGTCCTGAGCATACCAGCCGAACTCCTCAAATTTAGCACGCAGATCCCCAAGATCACATATTTCTTCGGTGGTGCCGTCAATCATCTGGTGGTTATAGTCGACAAAAGCCACCAAATTGTCCAGTTTGCGATGGCCCGCTAACAGGGCTGCCTCCCAGATCTGACCTTCGTTGCATTCGCCGTCTCCCAGAACCGTGTACACTTTGGTATCGTTTCCATTCATTTTCTTTCCGATGGCAATACCCACCGCCACCGAAAGGCCTTGACCCAAGGAACCGGTGGTAGCGTCGACCCCGGGAGTTTTCAGGCGATCGCAGTGACTGGGGAGTTTGGTGCCGGGCTGGTTCAGGGTTTTCAGCCACTCCATTGGAAAAAAGCCCTTGAGAGCCAGCACGGCATATACGGCAGGACCCGCATGTCCCTTGCTCATTACCAGGTGATCCCGCTTTTCCCATTGGGGATTCTTCGGGTCATAGTTCATCACCGCTCCATAAAGCACCGCCAACACATCAGCCACCGACATGGTTCCTCCCACATGCCCCACGCCAAGAGTGGCAATCTCAATTATGGTCTCCCGTCGAATGTCATTGGCAAACAGCATCAATTCCCTTTTTAATGTGTTTTCCACAGTGGCAATCGCACTCCTTTCACATTTATTGCGGTTGGCATTCAAATACGATCTTGGCGAATTTTCCGCTCAATTGATCGTCATATGCCTCCTTGCACTGCTCCAGCGTATATACCCGCTGAATCAGCGCCCGCAGATTGAGCCGTGGCAGCAAAGAGACGGTTCTGGAATAACTGTAAGCGTTCATCAGACTGCCGTGAATATGTTTTTCCCCAAAATAGCAATCCCGGTACAGATGCAGGGATAGTCGCACATCCTTGGGATACTTTGCGCAATAAACCACATGTCCCGCCCTGCCCGTAATTGCCAGCGACGTTTCGGCCGCCTGCGTACTCACCGATGTTTCAAATACGGCGTTGTAACCCAGATCCTGCGTAAGCTCCATTGCCCGCTCGGTCACATCTTCATTAAGAGGATCTATCACGAAGTCCGCGCCGAGCGTTTTGGCGAGCTCCCGTTTCTCCTTGCAGGGCTCAATGACGGTCACCGCGGACGCGCCATAGATGCGCACCAACTGCAGAACGAGAAGGCCCAATCCCCCCGCGCCGGAAATTGCCACCCGCGAGCCTATTTTGACCTGCGCTTGCTCCACCATGTGCAGCGAAATTGCCGTCGGTTCGGTAAGGGCCGCGTCCATCAATTCCACATCGTCCGGAATCTTATGTACCTGCGCCTCATGCCATACTACATATTCCGTCTGTGTCGGTGCAAAGCCGTCGAAGGTTACCGAACACAGGTTCTCCAAGCCATTGCGGCAGTAGTAGCAGGTTCCGCAGTACTTCACAAAGTTCCCCGTTACCCTATCGCCTACCTTCAAGCCGTTTTTAGTTGCGCCGGGGCCCAATTCTTCAACAATCCCCGACATTTCATGCCCCAGTCCTTTAGGCAGTTGGGTGGGGAAGTGCCCCGTTAAAACATGAGGATCCGATCCGCAAATGGATGAATACATAATTCGGATCAAGACATCCTCCGGGTTTTTTATTTGGGGTTTTGGCCATTTGATACACTCCACCCTACCCATGGTTTTTTTTCCCGGATTTCCTTGTTCCACACAAGCGACCAATCTCATTTTTGTTCCTCCTTGCAAGATTCATCTCTGCATTTGCGCCCGGGTTCTATTTTGCACGGGGCGCAAAATATTGCACTATAATTAGAAGTAAACGTCGTTTTTCAGGATTGCCCTAATTTTTAGTCTTTTTCATTGAAGTAAAACTTGTTTATAGCTATATTATGATCCTACACAGTGAATACAGCAAGATTTAAATATTGTTATGCCAGTAAATAAAGTGGATTATATTTCAGATTGATTATTATGCGTCAACCCTGTATAATGAAAAGTGTACTTTATTTTTGAGCATGATTAAATGTGCATTAAATTATGCGCCATTGTATGAAATTATTGTGTAAAACGGGGTGACTTATAAGACGGGCTACAACCATAAGCAACAATATAGACAACGCAAGGAGGCGAGCGGATTGTATAAGGTATTGATCGTCGACGACGATCCGCATTTTGTTGAACGCATACAAACTATGGTTGACTGGGAGGGGTTGGGCTTTCAAATTGTGGATATTGAGATACTGGGTATTGCGGGACTGGGGAAATTTTTTTCCTATGAACCGAATATTCTGCTGCTTGCAAGCGATGTATATATTATGCGCGGGGAAGAATTTCTGCGTTTCATTCAAAAAGCGTCACATAATTATCGCGTGATTTACCTGAATCAAGGCGGAGTCTCAATACCGGATTTCCCGCAGGTAACGACCTGTATTGACAAATCTACCTTAACCGGCGAAACGCTCGCCATGTTGTTGAAGATGGCGGCTTCCCAACTGGAAAGCGAGAGCGAATCAGTCGGCGAAAGACTGGGTGTGTCACAGATCGACACCTTCTCCATAGAAAAGCGGGAAGTGTTGCAGATGTTGTTTGACGGCATGTCCACCTACAAATTTCAGCACTATCGCAAACAGGTCAGCTTACGGCTGTATGATACCGATTTGGTGCTTGCGGTGTACCGGCGCGCCCGCGATGAGGACATGCATCGGCGGCATTGCGCCGGTATCGCAGAAATTTTGGACACCTGCGCAAACGGCGAGCAGATCACACTGGAAAACAATATTCATTGCATCCTGTTTAATCTGCCGGCAGCCAGCATAATTATCCAAAACAAGGCCTGCGGACAGATTCTGGAGCAAATTCTCACTGTGCTTGCGGACGGCGAAGATTCGCCGATCCGTTTATATGCCGGCTCAACCATCCATATCACTGCGCTCCACGGGGAACTGAACGCTCTGCGAGAGCTGATGAATTATGATTATTTCACCGCCGACTCACCGTTGATCCGGCGCAAGCCCCAAAACATTATCGCTCTTGAGGATTTAATTCCGACGATTGACCGGTTGTGCCAAACGATACGGCAATGTATTATTCAACATGACCGTACAGGATTGGATCAGGCCATGAAAGAACTTTTTTTCTCTACCGTAAAGCGGTCGATGAATTATTCAGTTCGGGATATGGTGCGCAAACGACTTGCGCAGATGTATGATCTGCAATGCTTCAGCCACATCTTTGTGTCCAGCCAGGATCCTGCGCCCGATGATTTTGACTCTTTGGAGCAGGAGCACAATTGGCACCACATTCTCTTTATGCAGCTGCTGGAGGCATTGGAATATCGCGGCGATATCGTGCACGGATGCGTTCAGCAGGCCATTGAATATATTATCCTGCATTACAGGGAGAATATATCCCTTGCCATCGCCGCACAGGAAATCGGTGTCAGCAAATCCTATCTTTGCGCCTTATTCAAACAGGATGTGGGCATAGGATTTTCCGGTTATTTAAACAAGTACCGCGTTTCCAAAGCCAAGGAGCTGCTTGTCCAGGATTATTCGGTTAAGGAGATATCTGCCATCTGTGGCTATTTTGATTCAAAATATTTTTCAAGGGTATTTAAGGCGTTTACAGGCAAATCGCCCAAGCGCTTTCAAATAGAAAATACCCCGGGAAAGCAGGTGCATCTGTGAAAGCGGCGTGTTATATAGAGCAGGGAGTGCTTGAGGTAATGGACGTACAGCCGCCAAAGATCAGGCACCCTGATGATGTGCAGATAAAGGTGGATTACGCCTCTATTTGTGGTAGCGATGTAGAGACTCTTTATGGCAAGGTTTTTGAAAAGGGGCGTCCTTACTCTATTTTAGGCCACGAAGCCTGTGGTACAATCGTAGCGCTGGGACAGGGCGCAAGGCAAGCGGGGCTATCTGTGGGGGATCGTGTGAGCGGGAATCCCTACCACAGCTGCGAAAC
>Ga0153947_1000724_pt1 | contig 16231 bp, 15 predicted proteins | sample TSNJ031MetaG_FD_104697 | JGI IMG/M metagenome (GOLD analysis project Ga0153947, IMG submission 104697) | Attine ant fungus gardens microbial communities from New Jersey, USA - TSNJ031 MetaG | ecosystem: Host-associated > Fungi > Mycelium > Unclassified | place: USA: New Jersey, Wharton State... | reverse complement strand
TTGTCACACTTCAATATCTCAGCCAGTGCATCTTCTGCCGGGGAAATATCAGCCCCCAGCTCTTTATACATTTTGAAAGTCTCCTCAAACACTATGTAACAAGCACTGCCATGGGGTACATGGTAATTCGCACCGAGCGGGAATGAAAGCGCATGTACTGCCGCACATCCGGCATTTAAAAAGGCAATGCCCGCCATCGTACTGGCAATCATAAAGTCTTTCATATCCTCCGGCATCTTCCTTTCACCGCTCTCCCGCAGCTTCCTGTAGCCGCCCAGAATCTTCTCCATAGCTGTTCGCCCAAATATTCTGGAGAATTCGTTCGCTTTCGGTGAAACATGGGATTCCATCGCATGGATCAAAGCATCGATGGAACTCGCTGCAAACACATCAAACGGCAGAGTATTCAGCATTGAGGGAATCAATGCTGCCTCATCAGCAAATAATTGGGATACTGCCAGACCGTATTTCGACTGTTTTGCCTTGAATTCTACAATTGCAATGTTGGTTACTTCGCTGCCGGTTCCACAGGTGGTCGGAACAGCGATTAACTCGCGTTTCTTCTCGAGCACTGAGCCCTGTGCATAAATTTCTTCCAAATCATAGCCATCGCCGTAGACGAACAATTTTGAAATGTCGATCACAGTCCCTCCACCAATCGGTATGATCCGCTTGTAGCTCTTTCCCTGTGCCTCTCTCAGCATAGCACCGACCATCTCTTCACTAGGTTCACCCTGGCCATACTTTTCCTGATACATGACATCACAGGGAACATCCGCCTCATCAATCTGCGGTTTTAGCACATATTCGTTGGTAATGATCAGATCTCCTTTGCCTAATTCCTTTTCCTTGATAAAATCTTTTAATGACTCATACAATTCAATCCTCGGTTTTACTAAAAATCCCATAGCATCCTCCTATTATTTTAAAAATAGTTTTGCGTGCTGCCACACTATTAATGTGCTTTTATGGTATCATATAATATTTTTGTGTGCAATGATTTTTCGTTAATAAAATCACATTCTCCACAATAGACAACAAACACTAGAAATTATAGTCGTTTTGCACAAAATGCAAATGCCTGTTTTGAACGCGTGCATTATCTTAAAACAAAAATAATCTCATGTGAATCATGCTTTATCAGCATTTGCAAATTCACTTGAGATTGTTTTTATGCGATCATTTTTCTATTGTCAAGGGAGGGTACTCTTCCTCTAAACCATGAATTCCCGAATCACAGCAACCATGGAATCATATCCCTGTAGGAATTGTTTCAAAGTTTTTCTTGTCGCACCATATTGATCGAATTCTGCCGGCGTCATTCCATCCGCCTCATATGTACGGTTGAAATCCGGTATATGCTTTTTAAGCTGCGCCAGATAATTCTCATTTACCGGGCGTTCCATACTGTTTTCCACCGTAATATCGCTCTTTACGAACTTCCGGATCCAGCCGGGCGGTATGGTCAGGGAAACCTCTCCGCCGATAAATTCCGACCAGTGATGGTGATTGCGGTATGCGGCTGCTAACAACCTCGTCTTATAACCACGCTCACGATAAATCTTATACGCATGTTTAAAGACTGCCACGCCCGCAAAATCCAGTGCGGCCGGATCCATGACAATTCCTTTCTCATTCACGACCGCCTTCAACCAGTCATCGGTTCTGCCGACCATAATCGTACATACCGGATGTAAATCGCTGTTATCCAGTCCTTCTGCTTCTCTTCGCTTTAGCCCTCTCTCAACCGCTTCTGCCACTGCAAGTGTCTGCGGTACGGTAAAAGATACGGTGGCATTGACGGTCACTCCCTGGTATGTACATTCTTCAACTGCTTTCACACCTGCCTCCGTAACCGGCATCTTTACCATGATATTTGGTGCAAGGCTGTTGAAATGAACTGCCTGTTCCACAATTTTCTCTGCACATTTGTAATATTTTGTATTGGTCTGAATTGAAATATAGCCGGCTTTTTTATTTGTTTCCCTATATACCGGCTCCAACTGCTTTGCACCTTCCACTGCCATGTACTCATTCAACATCCACGCAATCTCATCCTCTGTGGCATGGGGATGCTCTTTTACCAACGCATTTATTACCGGCCGGTAAGCCTCCAGTTCCTTATCCAGCACCTGTCCTACAATGACCGGATTTGTTGTTGCCCCTACCGCTCCATGTTCCAGTGCAAATTTCAGTTCAGTTATAGAACAATTGTCATTCCAGAACTGTGTAGGTGTTGTCCTGCTCATTTCATGCAGCGGACTTTTATAGTTTTCCATATTCTCTACCTCCGTACAAAAATGTCAAAGCGGATTTTGAGTATCCGCTTCGCTGCTTCCTGGTAACCTCCCAGCATTATACCTATGCTTGTGCTTTTATGATACAATACACTTTATTTGCGTGCAATACTTTAGCGGCATTTCCTTTTAATTCTCGCTTATCCACAACTTTTCCTTTGTATTCCTGTGCATTTTCCACAATTTCCATCACATACAAAAGCACGCAATCACACTTTAGATTACGCGCTAATGCTTAAAACTATTATTTATACTTTTCTAATGTTCTTACGCATATCAAGCACAACCGAACCAACAATAATAACACCTTTCAGAATGTTCGTCATATTATCATCAACTCCCATAAGCACAAGTCCGTTGTTAATGACCCCGAGAATCAGAATTCCTGCAATAACACCGGTAACAGAACAGACTCCGCCAGTATGTGAAGTTCCTCCTACAGTGGCTGCCGCAATAGCATCCAGTTCATAATTCAGCCCTGATGTCGAAGGATCGGATGACCCGGCACGACCGGCCATCAAAATACCGCCTATTGCCGCCATCACAGAACACCATACATACACCTTGATCATGTTTTTTTCCACATTGATCCCTGCGACACGGGCCGCCTGTATATTTCCGCCGATAGCATATAAGCTTTTGCCAAAGCGTGTGTGTACGAGGATAAACCACGATAAAAACGCAATGACAACAAATACAATGATGATCATCGGAATTCCAAACACCTGGCCGCTGCCAAAGAAACGATATGAATCCGGGAGATTGGAAATCGGTCTGTTGGAAAAAATCTTTGCGGCTGCACGGCAGATAAGCTGTGCACCTAAGGTGGCAATAAACGCCGGGATCTGCGTATATGCGATAATAGCACCAATGCACCCGCCGATCAATGCCCCTAACAGAATCCCCAAAAGAATGGAAACAGCCGCCGGAATATGAGCCCCTCCGCTTAACGCTCTGGTCGCCAAATCTACCGGCTGTACAAGCGCTCCTGTTATAGCACCTACTAATGCGGCAACTGCACCGAGGGACAAATCAATTCCCTTGGTCAGAATCGCAAAAGCTACTCCAAATGCCATGATGCCTTTAATAGATTCCCCCGTTAGCATCGTTTTTATATTTGCGATACTAGCAAAATTCTTATTTGCAATGGTCATAAAAATAACTAAAACAATCAGAACAAGCCAGATCATATTATCTGATAATAATTTTTTCTGTTTTACACTCATTTATCATTCCTCCCATTACGCTTCCGCCTGAGCTTTTTTATCCAGAGTCGCATATTTCATAATTAATTCCTGAGATATTTCCGAACGTCCAATAATTCCTGTAACTTCACCTTCACGCATCACTACGACTCTGTCGGCAACACCCATGACCTCCGGCAATTCCGATGAGATAACTATGATAGCTTTCCCCATCGCCGCAAGCTCAGAAATGATGTTATGAATTTCAGATTTTGCACCTACATCGATCCCCCGCGTAGGCTCATCCATGATCAATATATCCGGATCGGTCAGCAGCCATCTGGCAAACAGAACTTTCTGCTGATTTCCGCCTGATAAGTTCTGAATCTGCGCAGCCATACTCGGTGTCTTGGTTCCAAGCCGATCAATATATTCCTTCGTATCTGCTTCCATCTTTTTTGCATTGATAGGAAAGCCATAAGCTTTCAGATTGGCCAGCACAGAATTCAGCTTCACACTTAAAATCCCTACTATCCCATTTCCCCGGCGATCCTCCGTCAGCATGCCAATATGGTTTTTAATCGCATCCTCGGGGCTTTTAATAAATATTTCCTTTCCATCCTTGTAAATCTTACCGCCGGTTTTACTGCGGATTCCAAAAACAGTCTCCATTGTTTCGGTTCTTCCGGCACCAACCAACCCTGCAAATCCTAAGATTTCTCCTTTTCGAATATCAAAGGAAACATCTCTGACCGCTCTTCCTGAGCACAATCCCTCTACCTTCATTACCACATCCCCGATTTCGCATTCGTTTTTCGGGAACATGTCGGTAATCTCACGGCCGACCATCAACTCAATCACTTTATCCTGTGTAAGATTTTCCGCCCGGTCCGTAGTGACGTATTCTCCATCGCGGAAAATAGAAATATCATCACTGATACGAAAAATCTCTTCCATTTTATGCGAAATATAGATGATAGCAACGCCTTTGGCTTTCAAATCCGCAATAATCTTAAACAAATCTTCCACTTCCGCATCGGTAAGAGCAGATGTCGGTTCATCCATGATAACAATGGATGAATTATAGGAAACCGCCTTGACTATTTCAACCATCTGCATTTTTGCAACTGTAAGATTTTTCATTATTTCATCAGGTTTCAGATCCAAACCAATTTTTTGAAACAATTCCTGACAGTCCTGACGCATTTTTTTCTGATCTACGATCAGACCTTTTTTTGGTTCTCTCCCAAGCCATACATTATCACTAACCGAACGTTCCATAACCGGCGATAATTCCTGATGAATCATAGAGATTCCAGCGTCAAGCGCCTCCTGTGTCGTTTTATAATTTACTTCTTTTCCTTTATAGATAATCGTTCCCGATGTAACCGGCTGCATGCCGATCAGACACTTTACCAGGGTGGATTTCCCGGCACCGTTTTCTCCCATCAGCGTATGTACCGTGCCTGGGCGAACCTTCAGCTGTACTCCCTTCAGCGCCTTTACTCCCGGAAACTCTTTGACAATATCCTGCATTTTCAGAATATATTCTTCACTCAATGCTTTCACCTCAATCCATAAAATTATCTGGCATCGTAATCAGCAACATTTTCTGCAGTTACCGGTTCAAAGGGAACCCACATAACATATCCTGTTTCATCTAACTCATAATCCGAATTTTCATTAAGGGCATTACCGGAAACCAGATTCTGTGCCGCAATCATAGCGCCCCGTCCCTGTCCCTTCGGATCCTGGAATACAGACATATCCAATGTGCCGTCTTTGACTGCCTGGCGGCCATCTGTGGAGGCATCTATTCCTACAATCGGTACAGTGGTCGGATCAATTCCTTCTGCAATTAAAGCTTCAATCGCACCCAGTGCCATAGAATCATTATTAGAAATAATGCAGTCATACTCTGTTGTTTTTAACAGCGGTGCAATCATATCCTGTGCCTTTTCACGTGTATACTCCGCCGCCAGAGGCGAGGTTGCTTCCACTGCTGTGATACCTTTTTCTTCCAGCGCTTTTAGCACCGATTCTGTCCGAAGGGTTGTTGATGTCTGCCCCAGAATACCATTCAGCAGAATATATTTGATCTCAGTTTTTCCTTCTGCTTCAAAATGCTCTGCCAGCCATTCACCCTGATAATAGCCGGATGTATTTTCATCGGAACCAACATATACAACCTTCTCATTCAGCACCGAATCGTCTGCCGGATACCGGTTTACAAATACAACATACATATCACCTGCTGCCTCTACACACTGTGCGGCTGTTGTCGGATCAACCATATTGATGATAACTGCTTTCTGGCCATCATTTCTGGCTGTCTCAATAAACTGCAGCATTTTACTCGTATCACTCTGCGCATCTACCGTATTCAGATTCACTCCTAATTCCTTGGCCTCTGTAACTGCTGCCTCTTCCATTTCACTGAGCCACTCATCGCGTTCCGACATGATCAGCGTAACCGCACCCAGGCCGTCATCGGTATCTGCATCACCAGATGCGGGAGTGCTGCTGTCGCCGCCTCCGCACGCACTAAGCAAACCTGCTGTCATCACCATAACCATAAAACACACCAGTACACTTTTTAAACTTTTTCTTTTCATAATACCTTCTCCTCTTCTTTTTTATTTGAATAATAATTCTTTTTCAATTCGTTCTCTTGCTGCCGGCGCCTGTTTATCCATCTTTTCCGGGAACCCAAAATAGGAGACACAGGCAATGGACTCTCCACCGATAGGGAAATTGCGGCCGGCAAATTTCATATCGCGCAGGGTACTGAAAATCTCCGGAAAATCAACATCCGCTTCACCCATACCAAGATGCTGATGAATGGTCATATCAGCACTGCCGCGGCTATTCAGCCATGGGGGATTTACGATATAACGGCAATCCAGTTCCTGATTAAATGTATCCGCAAATAATACATGAGACAGATCTTCACCCGCGTATTCCAGCATGCTTCTCACATCCCCTTTTCCCTGATCATAGAAAAAGCCGTGAGCTGTCGCATAGACATATTTGAGAGAATCCGAGCGGAATGATTTGACCATATCACAGCATTCATTATTTAATTCGCAGAAATCAAACGGGTGAGACTGGATTTCCACACGAATGCCCTCTTTCTCAAACAATGGGAGCAGTTCTTCCACCGAGCGAAACCACATACCGTTACTGATTTCCTGTTGGTTCGGATCACCGGATAATTCGGTATTAATAACCTGAACTCCCAGATTTACCGCGATCGCAATTAATTTTTTCCAGTTCTCTACTGCAAACCGCCTCTGTTCCTCTGAAGGTCCGGCCCAGCGATATACACAGATCAGCGAAGATATTTCGACACCGGTCTCCTGCAAAGCTTTTCGATACTCCTGTTCACACTCTTTGGAGAACAGCGGATGCTTGTAAAACGGGTTGATCCTCGGATGCGGCGACTGTTCGATATACTTGTATCCCCAGTCCGCCACCTGATGCACCATTCGATTAATATCCATCTGTTTCGCCAGCACATCTACATCAAACGCAATTTTCATTTCTGTCACCCCTTTCTATAATCCTGTTTTTTCCGCAATATACTTTCTCGCCTTTATCGCATATTCCAATGGATCTGCTTTTGCCGGGTCCTGTTCGGCTTCTACAACTACCCAGCCCTCATAACCTGCTTCTTCCAGTATCCGGAATACCGGGACAAAATCAACATCACCATCTCCCGGGACCGTGAACACACCCTCACGCACGCCTTTCAGAAAGCTCCATTTCTCACTGCGGGATTTATTCACTATATCCTTTCGGATATCCTTTAAATGAACATGCCTTACCCGGCTTACATATTTCTTCAGTACTCTCTCCGGATTAATTCCCGCAAAAGACAGGTGTCCGCTGTCGAAAAGCAGGTATACCAGCTCAGGATCAACCAGCTCCATAAACCGATCAATCTCTTCTTCGGTCTGTACGACAGTTCCCATGTGGTGATGGAAGGTCAGCTTCATCCCCTTATCTCCGGCGATTCTCCCAAGCTTGTTCAGACCATCTGCCAACAGCTTCCACTCTTCTTCATTCATTTCATACTTGCCTTCCCAGACCGGCTGATTCAATTTCCCCTGAATACTGTAGCTCTGTTCGGAAACACCGATTACTTCTGCATTCATTGCTTTTAAGAAATCTGCCTGGCGGATAAATTCCCGTTCGGTCACTTCATATGGTTCTGATATCAAAAAGGATGAAAACCAGCAGTTACAGATCTGGATTCCCCGCATATCCAACGCTTTTTTAAGTTTAGACACGTCGCCCGGATATTTCCCGCCGATTTCAGAACCGGTAAATCCGGCAAGAGCCATTTCACTGACACATTGCTCAAAGGTATTTTCTTTCCCGAGATCGGGCATATCATCGTTGGTCCATGCAATGGGCGCAATCCCAAGCCTCACTTTATTTTTATCCAGCATTGCCGGCTCCTCTCTTTATGCAAAATATTTTTCCACAAAAGCTTTCGTCACTTCTGCTGATTTTTTTACGTTCTCATCATGTGACAACTGATAATATTCCGGACGGAATTCCTCAATCGTACACACGCCGTCGAACCCGATTTTCTTAAGCGCCGCCGCAATACCTGCATGGTCGACCACGCCCTCTTCCGGCCATAATCTCTTATCATCTCCGCAGGAACCTAAAGGCAGGTCCTCACAGTCATTTAAATGATATGCAAATATTTTGCTGCCGTCTGCTGCCTCTAAATCTTCCAGTTTCGAACACATCTCATGGAAATGGAAGGTGTCCACAGTTACACCCACATTATCACGATCCACCGCTTTGACCACCTCATATGCTGTCCCAAACTGGTTAATGGAACAGTTCGGCGCGCCGCAGAATTCCAATGAAATACGGATATCTTTTCCCACTTTATCTGACAGGTAACGCAATCTCTGCACCGCTTCTTCCTTAATCTCAGAAACGGTTTTATCTTTTACATCAAAGGACGGGACAGTAATGAGCATCTTCATGCCAATTGCGTTGCACACCTCGATAATAAATTCTGTTTCTTCGTCGATTTCTTTTTCTCCAGCTTCATCCCTCTGATTAAAGAAAATAAGCGTATTATATGCCCACGGTTTTAGATGATGAGCAGCAAACCATTCTGCCAGTTCCTCTAATGTATGTTCTTTTAAATAATCTTTAATGCAGTCAAAGCGTATCTCTATGTAATCAAACCCGTATTTTTCACAAGCTTCCAGATCGGCGGTCAGAGACTGTCCTTTGCATTCTAATGCTGTTGCTTCATTAAATCCAATCCTCATTTTTATGTCCTCCCTATAGGTCTCACAGATAAAATTGTGGTTTTTCCACTGCTGTTACTACCGGTTCAATTTTCCCTGTTTCCTGCGCTTTTACAAGTGCATCTGCTGTTACCGCCGCCAGATATCCATCCCATGCAGTCGGTCCGTCTATCACACCCTGAGCCGCATTATCTACCCAATTCTGCACTTCCACATCGTATGCTTCATTAAATCTGACAAAACAATCCATATCAATAGTTGTTGAAAGTGCCGCATTCTTACGGATGTAAGGATAAGCCGGTTCCGGCATCCTCACCACACCATCTTCGCATACTACTTCGCAGTTGATGTCATATCCAAATTTACAATTAACAAATACTTCTACATCAATACACACACCCTTTTTGGTCCGAAGCAGCATGATCTGCGGATCCTGTAACTCTGAGTGAGAATACTTTGTAACCCTTGGCATAATCACCTGTGCGGATTCATATTCATCATCTACCAGCCAGTGCAGCACATCTATCTCATGAATCGCTGTATCGTGTACTGCCATTGGTGTATTATAATTGGTCCCCACTTCCGGATTCCTGTGCGTGCAGTGCAGCATCAGCGGTTCTCCATAATTCCCGGAATCAAGTGCTTCTTTTACCTGCCGGTACCCTTTATCATATCGCCTCATAAATCCTGTCTGAATCAAATGTTTTCCGGAAGCTGCTTCTGCTTCTACAATCTTGAGACAATCCTCCGCAGTTGTTGCCAGGGGCTTTTCACAGAACACTCTCTTTCCCGCTTCAATTGCCTGCAGCAACGGTTTCGTGTGGGCAAATCCCGGAGATACAATGAATACCGCATCCACTTCCGGGGCGGCGATCAGGTCCTTTGCCTCTGCATATACCTTCGCACCGCAGATTTTCGCCGCTTCCTTTGCACTTTCTTCAATTACATCAGAAACCGCAGCTACTTTTGCCCCCTGAATCTTATTGACCAGGCGGCTGATGTGGTCTTTTCCCATTCCGCCGCATCCAATTACACCTATTTTTAGCATAAATCTTTTTCCTCCTTGTGACTGAATCTTGAGATTCTATATTATTTATGATGCTTATATTATCACTGCGGGCGCGCGAACGCAATTGATTTTTTTACTAATTTTAAAAGTTTAATTTTGTTAAAAATTACTATTTGTGAATATTAAGAAAAAAAAATGTGCAAATCGCATGAAATTTTATTTTCATTACGCATTTTGCACACTCAGATTTAGTAATTTTTAATAGAACTCAGATTTTTATATGTTATATTTTGTCTTTATAATAATATTGGTAAGCTGGCGCTCCTTTTCCGGTCCTATTTCTCCCGCAAGAAGCTGAAATAAGATATTAATCGGCTCATATCCCTGCACGTGAGCCTCCTGTCCAATCAAAAAATTAATAGCTCCTTTTTCCAGATTCTCTACATTTTCATCTAATACATCATTAGCGATCACCTTTATTGTGTCTGCCACTCTGTGTTTGTACAAGGCATTGCATATTCCTGACACAGCTGGTGCACTGACAAAAATTCCTTTGATGTCAGGATGCTCTCCCAGCATTTTCCCGGTCACAGCTTCCGAGTCCTGATTATCATCTTTGATATAATATGTCTCTGCAATCTGAACATCCGGTCTCAATATCTCCAGCATCTTTTTAAATCCTCTTGTCCGGCTGTTCAATGCCGGATTTGAAACCGATCCGGTTATAACTGCTACTTTGCAGTCTCTTTCGACACATTCTGCCATCAATCCTGCCGCCACTTTTCCTGCTCTTTCATTGTCCTGCCCCACAAAACAAATTCTCTTGCTCCCCGAAATATCGGAATTCAATGTTACAACAGGAATCTGACAGTTCTCAGCCAGATAATCGATCTCCTCTTTTATCCGGTCATCTTCTGCCGGTACCAATGCGATACCATTCATTCCTGCTTCTCTTAACTCTTTTATACAGCTTATCACCCGCTCCGCATCCACACCATCTATACAGCGTATCTCTACTCTTCCACCCGCCCGCTCCACCTCCTCACGGGCCTCGGAGACACCACGCATCACCCCTTGCATAAAAGGAGTTTCCGCCGACTGAATGATCATGCCTATTTTTATCGGATTCTTTGCCAGCGCTAATACTCTGGCTGCCTGATTGGGATGATATCCCATTTCTTCCGCTATTTTTTTAATCTTTTCAGCGACCTCCGGCCGCACCCGCCCGCGGTTTTTCAGAGCCCGATCCACAGTGGCTCTGGAAACGCCCGCCGCATCTGCAATCTGCTGTGATGTTACTGCCATTTATAAATCTCCTCTGTATCCACTTTATTTTTCTTCTTTTCGAGATTATAGCATGTTTTGAAATATTAATCAAAAAGATGCCGCTGCACCAACAGGCAGAGCTGTGTCAAAGTAATTGACAGGCTAATTATTATTAGCTATAATTAAGCTAACAAATATTAGCCTAAAGAAAAATCACTGCGAGGAGTACAGCGATGGAAAAGAAAGATACAAAACAGATTATTTTGGATGAGGCATTGGACCTGTTCGCCGTAAACGGCTATGATGGCGTGACCGTCGCAGATATAGCCAACGCTGTCGGAATCAAGGCCAGCTCTCTCTACAAACATTATAAAGGGAAGCAGGATATATTCGATTGCATTCTTGAAAAAACAGCGGAACGGTATAATGAAATGGCCGGCCGGCTTGGCATTGATGGGAATATCTCTGAAAGGGATGCAGCGCAATATTCCGGCATGAGCACAGAAACTCTGGTAGAGACCGGAACGGCTTTATTCATGTATTTCCTGCATGATGATTATGCAAGAAAATTCCGGCGTATGTTAACGATAGAGCAATATAAAAACGAAGCAGCTTCAAAATTATATACAGAGCAGTACATGGATAGTCCAATAGTCTATCAAAGCTCAATTTTCAAAGTCTTTATAAAGCAGGGGAAAATGAAGAACGTGGACGCCAAAGTTGCCGCCGTACACTTCTATTCCCCGATGTTCCTCATGCTATGTCTATGCGACAGCTGCCCCGAACACGAGCCGGCAGCGTTAGAATTTATCCGGCAGCATATAACGCAATTTAGCAAGCTATACATGGAGGGTAAAATACTATGAATACGGAAAGTTATGTCATGGGAAAGAAATTGAAAATAGCTGTTATATACGGCAATGCGAGAAAGGGAAACACATATAACTGTGTTCAAATATTCAAAGCCGCTTTTGAAAAAGAAAACACCGTGGAATATACCGAATTTACCCTGCCGGACGCCATGCCGCATATCTGTCTGGGCTGCTTTACCTGTTTTGTAAACGGGGAAGACAGATGCCCGCACGCGGATTCTGTTCAATCCATTGTAAAGGCGATACTCGAATCGGACGGTATAATCATTTCAAGCCCTGTTTATGCCCTGGATGCAAGCAGTGCGGTCAAAAGCCTGTTTGACCATATGTGCTATTTATGGGTCACCCATCGTCCCAGTGAAAAAATGTTCGGCAAAGTTGCGATGGTAGTCTCTACAACGGCGGGAGCAGGTGCCCGGACATGTGTCAAGACATTGAAAAAAAGCCCGCGATATTGGAGTGTAAAGCGCATATACGGCTTTGGCCTGGCTGTCCATGCCAGCGACTGGAAGGATGTGCCGGATAAGGTAAAACGCAAAGCGACTGCGAAGCTTATAAAGAAATCAAAGCAATTCGGCAAGGCCATGGCAAACAGGGATAATCTGAAGCATGGATTATATATAAGAATTATGTTTCGGCTCATGGGAAAGATGGTGGGCACATATAAGCCTGGCAGTATGCTTTATAAAGATACGGAATATTGGAATCAAAAGGGCTGGCTCACTGGGAAAAAACCGCTTTAAGAGGATGTTAGATAGTTATTGTTCATATCTGAAATTAACCACCAGTTTTGTATAATGCTCATTAAAAGTTGTTGGTCTTTAAACGAAATAGCTCCACCAGCCTCCTGGGAGGGAGATGTGTAGAATCCTGAAAGTACAAATATTCTGCAAAAACTCCAAGTAACTGACTTTTAAAAATCAGTTCTCAGATTTTCCAATACATAATTTTATTTGACACTTATGTCAAATTTTCATGATACACTGTAAATCAAATGGACTATGAATATCTCCTAAACATTCAGCAAGACGTCCTATTTCTTTGTAAAGCACGATGGTAAGCCTGTAACGCCTCCTCCAGTCGGATATCCACTGGTAACTGTTTCTCCAATTTTAATAACTTCAATTTGCACACCATCAACTGTAGAACGATATATAGTAGCTCCATCACGTACCCGATAGCCAATAAGTGTACCATTTCCTACTTCTTCAATGTTATTAATAATTTTTGAATCAGACCATCTCTCCGGAAAGATTGTATTTGCTTAGTACCATCAGGACACGTTTTAGAGTCTCTGTGGCAAAGTTGGAATTTGAATTACTTATATTAGGTGAGTGACCACCTTTACTCTATTTGAATTGCCCACATGCTGTCCTTCTAAAATTTAGGATTCTATTTCGGGGATGACTATTGATTGAACAGCCGCCCCCATGATCACATCGCCCCAGCCTTGCTCCAACCAGTAGCCTTCTTCTTTAAAACATTCTGACAAAATGATAAGCCCCCAATCTCTTATAAATACTGGAATTGTGGGCATTTTTTACTCAATTTTGCAGCAAAATTCAGGATAATATGATTATCAACTTAAGCAACATAATGGGATAGCGTTAATTTACTTTCGGGAAAACAAGGATAAGTGACATTTTCTTAAAATTAAAAATTTTATACACTTTACTTAACTTTTCTGTACCTTCGGCCGCAAAGCGCACGGAGTATGGGCAGGATATATACTTTTCTCTCGCCATAATTACCCACAGAATGCAGACTTATTGCATTTTCGGAAAAGATTTATAAAATTTCTGATTTCTTTCATTTTCTTTCTAAAAGAGATACAATAAAATAGAATATCTCTTTTAATTAGCTTTTAATATCAGATATCTCTTTCAGAACATAATTCATCAGCATTAGCAAAAATTTATCTTCCTTGGTGTCTTCTTTAAGCTCTTTATAATGAATTCCTTGGTTCGTTTTTAAATAAACCCTTACATAATTACTATTAAAAAAGTCACCTTTATTTACCATCCTCATTTTAGAAAGAACTTGGCTACTACTAACAAATAATGATTGCATTGCTTTCATTACATTGGGATTCTTCTCCAAACCGACAATGGTTTCTCCACTTCCATGATATATATGAGTATTTAAGCCAAAAATCAATGCTAACGTTTGCGTTTGAAACCCAATAATATTACTTTCTAATGGTATATCAAACAGGGCTACATAAACTTGTTCATCATTTTCCAAAAGAAGATTCATATCTTCACTCGTATACTTTAGTACTTGCTCCCTCAACAATAAATATTTAGAAGCAACTCTAGGGTCTGGCTGGATACTTTGCGCCCTGCAAGTACGCCTGCGGCGTTCCCCTGCCCTTCTGCCCCTCGTGCTTACTTTGCTCTGTCTTCGACCGCAAAGCATACGGGGTAACGGGCAGGGAATATTCTTTTCTGTGTTCTAATACTCAACAGGAAAAGCCTATTTGTAACCCTATTCGTATAATAACTACCCAAAGATAGGCATTTTGTTACACTTTTCGAAAATTTTCTCCAACTTTTTGTTTCATCAGGAAATCAAAGCATTATGCCCTGTACTCTATATCCTACCGACAAAATTATTTTACTTGCACATTTTTAAGATTTTTTGATTCTTTCCACCCACTCGCTAAAATTTACAATAAAAAAATATTCTCAAACTAAGCCGTTTGCCCTTCTACTGCAATACTTTCAGAACCATCAATACATTATCTTGTTTTAGACTCTTTCACCTGTTTCAGTTTCTACAAAAAACTTAGTTCCATTTTCTTCAATCAGTGTTAAATCTGTCCCTATAGGTAACTCATATATAGATAAGACCGCTGGTTCAATTTCAACAATAGAATCATAATTGTAAATACACATATTTTTAGCGTCACTCAAAAATTCTTCTGTATCAATATCCGAAAAAAAGCGCCATCCATTATCTAAATTATTTACTGATTCCTCTCTAACACACCACTTTAATTTTCCTTTACCTTCCAATATATTTTTCGAAATAATACAGCCACCCATATTTTTACACTTCCTTTTCAATAAACTTTATTAATACTGGATTTTTACGTTCAACTACCATCTCTCTTATTGATATACCTGCCATATTTATCGAATCAATATCCGGGTTCTTTCCGAAACAATATCCTATAAATTCATAAAAATCAGCTGTATTACGTCTCATTGACTCCTGGCATAAATACCAGAAAGGCGAATTCTTGAACTTTTTATCCTGCAAATTTAAATCTACATTTTTTTCAACAAGTCTATTTGCTAAGCCAATAGCCTTTTTGCTATTTAAGTTAGATGCAATATAATGTAATTCATTGCAGCCTTGCTTGGTTATTACATTGACCTCAACATTATTGTCCAATAAATACTTTGAAATATCAAATTTACCATATGATAAGCTTTTCTCTAACAAGCTCATATTATTAGTATCGCATAAGTTTTTGATATCTTCAATCGTATCTTTTTCTAATGCCAATTTCTCTTGTAACAAATCCAAATTGCCAAATTGAACAATAGCAAAATAATCTGCTTTCATAATATCCATTTTAGTCTCCTTAATCACTCGAATTTATGACCTCTATTTGTGCTTGGCAACTCAGGCCTGTAATTCTCTGGGTTTTTATACCACTTTAAAAACTCCTCCTTGCTAATTACTCCATCCATATACTGTTGGTGAACATCTGAATACTTTTGTCCGGGTACATGGCCCATATCCCACAGTCCATTTCTGGGTTGGGTTTTATCCCATGTTATTTCTTTTCCAGTAGGGTCATATACTTTGCCTGTATTCGGGTCTTTGGCATTTTCCCAAACCTTGTCCACTTGCCCTTTATCATAACTAGGTCTGCTATTAGTGTATGGCTTCTTTACAGCTTCACCGGCTTTAGCTCCACTCCCCCCCTTGACCTTCGCATCTTTTATTTTTGGACCTTTGCTCACATTGTATTTTCCATTACCTGATGTCTTAGCTCCACCAGCATCCACGGCACTGCTCGCCTTTTTGGCATCATACTTCTGAACTCCTCCTACTGCCACAGCACTGCCAAGAACAGCCGCTCCCATGATCACATCGCCCCAGCCTTGCTCCAGCCAGTAGCCTTCTTCTTTAAACAAGATCCCATCATGCTGTTTCTTTAAGTACTGAATATCCTGATAACTCAATTTATGCTTCTGATCTCCATAAGAACGATTATCCATTGTAAAATTATCTTCCAGTGCCGTAATCGTTCCCGAAGTATAACTTCCCTCCCGTTGTGCATTCACCAGCGCTTGAAGCGCAAACA
>Ga0153947_1000723_pt1 | contig 16237 bp, 20 predicted proteins | sample TSNJ031MetaG_FD_104697 | JGI IMG/M metagenome (GOLD analysis project Ga0153947, IMG submission 104697) | Attine ant fungus gardens microbial communities from New Jersey, USA - TSNJ031 MetaG | ecosystem: Host-associated > Fungi > Mycelium > Unclassified | place: USA: New Jersey, Wharton State... | reverse complement strand
TCCAGGAATACATGATGCTAGAAAATAGGAAAGGGGTCGATTGGCTCATTCAACACAACGACGAACATGCACGGTTCCTGCATAGCGAAGAAAGTAGTTGAGTTTACTGGTGAGCCTAGAGAATGGATCTTTGATGGAGCGGAAATGATGATCGAGACAAATTTCGTTGCGAGGAAGGAAGGACGGAGACAAAAGCTGTCATACTTCCTAAGTTGGCTCGCCTCATCACTCCAACGATCAAATGACCTCCAAGCTGTCGCCAACCTTCAAAGTGCCACGTACGCCCTTGATTGTTCGACCACCAAGCTTCACCAAGAAACTTTGTCTTCACATCTACTATCATTGATGACTGCATCACTATCTCCTTAATGTTTGAGACCGCGTCTTAGTGACATCTAAATGCTGAATCCAAATCTAGATTCGTTTATAAGACTAGTGAGATAAGTCACTGAGCAGGCATCTTTCATTAATCATATGTTGTTCATTAAAAACAACGACAAATACAGTGTTATTGTGAACACTTCCATAGCAGCACCGTACCACCATGGACTCAGAAACTCCGCTCGTCGTAGATAATGGTACTGGTGTAGGTCTTGATTTGACTTTCAATTAATTCAATCAAGCCTCAAGTCTTTGCAACCAGTTCGTCAAAGTTGGTTATGCAGGTTCCAACTTTCCTGAGCACGGTACATGCAATCATCCAAATACTCCGATTATCTACTTAAAAGACCTTTCAAAACAGTATTTCCATCTATAGTTGGTAGACCTATTCTCCGCGCTGAAGAGCGGGTAGGATCTGCTGTAATCAAAGATATCATGATCGGCGACGAAGCTGCTCAGAATCGAAATTACCTGCAGGTGACACAGCCCATGGAACATGGTATTGTGAAAAACTGGGAAGACATGAAGCATCTCTGGGACTATACATTTGATGAGAAATTGAAAGTTGACCCAAGGGGAAGGAAGGTTTTGTTGACCGAACCGCCTATGAATCCAAAAGTAAATCGGCAGAAGATGTGTCAGGTTATGTTTGAGGAATATGGGTTTGGAGGCGTGTACGTTGCTATTCAAGCAGTGTTGACACTCTATGCGCAAGGTGTGTCACTCGGCAACCTGATTTGATTTTATGGCTGATATATTCGCATAGGTTTGACTACTGGAGTGGTCGTGGATTCTGGAGATGGTGTTACGCACATAGTACCGGTATATGATGGCTTCGCCATGCCACATCTTACTCGCCGATTAGATATTGCGGGTCGCGATGTAACGCGATATCTGATCAAGCTTTTACTCATGAGAGGATACGCGTTCAACCGTACTGCGGATTTCGAGACCGTGCGCGAGATCAAAGAGAAACTCTGTTATGTTAGGTTCGCTTGCTGACCTTAATATTCTACTGCATCACTGAACTGTTGTGAATGCCAGTTATGATCTTGATCAAGATACCAAACTAGCCGAAGAGACAACCACCCTTGTAGAGAATTACACAGTAATCCTTATTTATTATGCTCTCTCTTATGACTGATTGATTGCTTGATAGCTACCTGATGGTCGGACAATCAAGGTTGGCTCGGAACGATTTGAAGCACCAGAGTGCATGTTCCAGCCCCACCTTGTTGACCTTGAATCTCCTGGCGTGGCAGGTATATACATCTTTCCTCCTCTTGTTCTCAATCTGATCAGTATCATCATACAGAACTACTCTTCGGCACGATCCAACAAGCTGCTGTTGATGTCCGAGCAGAACTATATAAACACATTGTGCTCTCCGGGGGTTCAAGTATGTACCCCGGTCTTCCCAGTCGCCTTGAAAAAGAAATGAAACAACTATACTTGACCCGGGTCCTGAATGGCGATGCTTCTCGTTTGAGTGTATGTCACGTCTGCTTTTCCTCACGATCTCCATTCTCTAACGTTGTCACACAGAAATTCAAGATTAGGATTGAAGATCCCCCACGGAGGAAGCATATGGTTTTTTTAGGTGGTGCTGTGCTCGCCGATATCATGAAAAACCGCGAGGAGTTTTGGATATCAAGGGAGGAGTGGTTTGAACAGGGACCCAGGGCACTTGATAAGCTCAACAGGGGCGAGTAGGAGATAATCTGTCTTGATTGCTGCTGTATTAGACCGTACTGTAGGAGTAGAGAATGTAGTGCAATTGTTACCCTATCACCATATGATATTACGAAAAAAATAAGTTTATCACTCTCTGATCCAAGCAGGGACAAGATTTTGATCATTTAAATGCCACCTACCAGCTGGAAGCAGACATTCAAGGCCCCCAGAATGCATCCCATTCTCCCATCCACCGAATATTTTCAGAAGTTAGCCCGATACCTCGAATGATGTCCTGACCTTGGATCAACGCTAATTCGCGCCCCCGCATCCTTTTAACCCGTCGCATAGGGTTCATAACATCCAATTCATCATCAGAAGGTTGACGTTCATCAGCCGGGAGTGAAGCTGAATGTTCGTGCGTTTTTGCAAGGATTGTGTGGGTCTTGGTAACTGCAAGTGAGACGGCATACGTTAAGGGTGTGAGGGAATTTGAGAGCTCAGATAGAGGGGAAGGGGAGTTCATGAACTGGCTTGGATGAGGGGAGATAAGTTGGAAATGGGCAAGAACGAGGGCAGAGAAGAAATCCCCCACACCAGAAAAGTAGCCTGGGAGAAGGGGGATACAAGCAGCATGTACCCTGTAAAGGTATCTTTTAGAGGTGTTGGTGGAACCATGAATTTTTTTTTGTCCATCAATGTCATGAACGTGCATGGCACTAGGACTGGGTTCCGTGGAAGAAGCAAGGCAAAAAAGATGTTCTGATTCCCCATCAGATGTTGGGGGTGATAGAGAGGGTGGTAATGCAGCGAGAAGCCATGGCCTCAAAGGGATGGAACTGATTACAACGTTTGGTACCTGATATGTCTCGTGTAGGATGCTGAGAGCTTCTCGAAGAGATTCGATGTCTTTTATAGATATGTCGGTTAGAACTCTAAACCACGGTCAAATTTGATATGAAGTATAAAAGGGAAAAGTTCCGCACTCGACTTCGTACCAGTTTGGAGTGATTATCGTTGCAAGAGGAAGCATTTTACGATACACGGGTATTACATCTGCAGAGACATATAGTTTCCCTGCATCTCCCAGAACGGCTGAGAGGAAAGTTCGTTATACATCACCCACATGAAAGTCGGTTTATGCTACGCACGATCAAGTAGATATATTAATTTTTGTCTTCTTTCCTTCAGTTTCTCCACGAACTGTTGAATTGCGATGAGTGACGTGGCTTCAGGTATATACCCAGTCAGAAGTCGAGTAGGCACGAGCAGTTCATTCTGTTCCAGCGCGTCAAATATGGAATTGAGCTCGGCGGCAGAAGTTTTGGTGCCGCCAGCACGTCCGTAACCTATTGGTCAGGTAAAGTAAGCGTTCATGATCAGGAGGTCAGAATTGTGTGCAAGCCTGAGTGGTTAGAATAGTTGACCGTGTTGATAATCTGGGATTGCACTGATCAGCTCTTCCGATTAAGTCCAATCTGAGAAGTTTACTCACATCAACATCGTATCCTAGGCACTGCAGAGGAAACACTGCAGCTTTTCCTCCTACATAACCGAAGACGACGTGAGATTGAATACTCAGGATGCGTTCAGCGACCATTTAGACGTTTGATGGAGGTGCCAGGCTGAAATCCAAATAAATAGGATGATCTCGGAATTTACCGCTCATTTTTCCTGTCTCCGTTCATACCGGGTTCTGTAAATCAAACTGTTACTTCATCTTGGATTTCACCAGTCAAGGGGTCACTCATAATTCCGGTCCGAGCCACTTGAAGACAGCGACTGGCCCCCTTATCATCGTTAATTTGGTTTCGGACTCGGCGAAAACGTTTCAGTTCTCCTCTGCTCGGATGGCTGTTCATTAAGGCACTGGCCTAAAAAATTTTCGTGTCTCTTTTCAGATACTCCTTACATCTGCTCCTTGTCTCTATTTCCTTCGTCTCGTGCGAGTGGCGAACGAGGGACTGTGATAATGACCGAACTGGCTTTTGATATCCCGCTCTTTTTCGCTTCTCTCTTTTATCTCTCTTCCTCCCTGATCTTTCGGGTAGCATTCCGCATTCTTTCATACCCTCTTAAACTGTGTGCTTCCATGGTTTGCATCCTTACAGGGGTTTGTAGCCTCGAACGCTTCATGGTCAACTCCACGCTCTTTTGCTTATCAGGCTCTTCTATCGAGCCCTCTCTCGCCCATTTCCTTCTACAAAAGCTTTGCAATATAAGGTCTTGTGCTAGGCGGAGCTTTCTTGGATACATGCAATACTGCCTGGCACTCCCGTACCGCCTTGTAAGCAAGCTTCTGGGTTACTACCCAAAACTCTGGCAACGGACTACGCCAGATATCTTCAATGCGTCCTCTCTTCCGGAAGAAACTACTACAGAAATATCGGTCTCGACTGTCAGTATAAATTTTGATAGCACTCCTCCTACTTCAGATGCTCCTGGCTCCGACGACTCAACGAAATTAAATGTCCTCCTCGAATCGTCCAGTGGTTCATTCATTGATGTGGCTATTACACCACCGACTACTCCGACAGATGTTCTCACAAGGTTTGCCTGTACACTCTCTCCGGCCTCGCCCTCAAGTTCAGCTAATCCTCTCCCCTCGCCTCCTGTGATTTTTACTGCCATATCTTCTGAAGGTGCTACGCTCGTAACAGATGACTCCGAGGAGAAATTAAAGTCGGCTGCAGCAATGTCCACACCAAAAAGACGCCTGCCATTTACAGAGCTCTCTAAACCTAATAAGAGGCCCCAGCCAGGGCTGTCATCATCGTTACTGAAGGCATCCAAGTGTAAGATCCAAACCACTAGCAGTAATGGCAAAGAAAACAAAATGCCTCCTCCCTTCCAAGCAAAGGGTACCTACTACAGAAAAGATACGTTCATGAAAGCGCTGAAGATGGACATGATACCAATTGGCGAAGGTGGCTTTGGACAGGTTTTCCGTGCAACAGCGGTCGGGGGCCGACCGATTGCAGTAAAGTTGATGCAGAGAGGAACAATGACACAGGAGATTGCTATCTTGAACGAAATTCAGGCATTACGCGCTGCGAAAGGTTGTGAGTGGGTTGTGGAGTTAATTTATTTCCAAACAGCGCAAGAACAGGCCTTAATCGCTTTGGTGAGTACATCCCTATTGTTCGAGTATCTGATAAATCCTGACCAAGCATTCGAGTCGTATCTACCTTGCGGAGACATGCATACCTATTGGGAACGCTCGGGCTTTTTTTTGGACTTGACAACGGCCCGATTCTACATCGCACAATTAGTATGTGAACATTCTCCGATCGTTACGACTCTGTCTCAGACTTTACCATAGATTCTTGCTATCCATGACCTCCATGCTCGTGGTATCATACATCGAGATATCAAACTTGAGAATATGATGCTTGATTCTCAGCTCAATCTCAAACTCGTTGATTTTGGACTCGCCCAAGTATTTGACCACGCCACAGTTTCGGAGAAAGATTATCCCTTGTTCCATCAGCTAAAAAGGCTGGGCGGGGATACATTCCCTCTCTTATGGGCCACGATCCACAATCCGCACCAGACAGACCTGGCTAATGGAACGGAGGGATATGCGCCACCCGAAGTGTGGAAGTGCCAGTTACACAGTTTTGGAATTGATTACTTTGCAATGGGCTGTGTTTTGCATATGTTAATCACCAGTAATGTGCGTATTGATTTCATATCTGCGATTTCACGAGAGTGAAAGATCTTTCCTTCTAGGCACCATTCGAGTTTGACCAGGTTGCTCGGGATTACGCCTACGACAAGATATCTGTGGATAAGACAATGGATGCTGATGCGTATGACTTCCTGAACAAAGTTCTTGCCTATAACCCCATGAACCGCCTGACCGTTCGAAGAATGAAGATGCATCCTGTTTTCTGCAATATGTGAGTATTGGTATTTCGTTAGCCTGAATACTTATATAGCCTCTGCAACAGTGATTGGGATGCACTAGCCGCTGGATCAGTCAGTGCGCCAGCCATTCTGATTAATGGACATTAGATAGCGTGATCCGGTAACAGTGTAATGAATTGTTCCATGTCCAATTGCCATTACCTGTTGGAAAATATTATGCGGTCAACGTATATGGATCGGCGAGCGTGTACAGGGACAGGGTAGTCAAGTCGATACTCAAGCAAGGAGAGAAACGCAGGAAATGTCGATGAGCCCTCGCCAACGCGAATGACCCAATCGTGCCACAAGAGTGCATTTATGATGAAATGCAGTAATGATTTATGATTGCAGGCACACGATGCATCGGCAGACATGTCCATCCGTTTGGCATTTAAAAAGCGTCTTTTTGTATCTCACGCACTCGATTGGGGTGACTTCCTGGTCAGTACAATCGGATGTTCGAAGGTACGATCATCCAGAACATCAAGCATCGGCCTGTGATCAGCAGGAAAGTCACCTTGCAAGTCGACATCCGCCTTTGGTACAAAGGGGTGCTTAGAGGTAAACAACAGACCTCAGGGTGAACAATTGACTAATGGAGCTTGGCATGGCAAAACTCGACATAACGAGCTCAATCCGTGATGCACCCTCCCTGAAAGGCACTCGTAACAGATAGAGGAATAACGAGACACGTCACAAAGATGAGTCCTCTGCAAGGGTGAATATGAACTTAAACGACGCATTTTGGCAGTGGGATGAGCTTCAGATTCCAGAAGATATATAACATGACAGGTTGAAACAGTCGTGATAGATTCTAGTCTCGGGCCTTGTTCATTTGAATAACATCATCTCAGAAGGTTAGAAAGAGGATACAAACCAGAGCGAAGCTAGATTAATGCGAACATCATAGGGAGAACAAGAGGTATTATAGGATATGTACGAAGTGAAGTGTCACAGATGACCGGACAAAGTTTACTGATATTTTGATTCCCAGCCTGTGTGCAGCAAGTATCTGATCGCCAAAATATAATATAGCCAAATAAACGGTCGTTCAAGCTTCAATACCCCTGCGGGTTTCCGCTCATTTCTTCTCGATTTCCAGTCCAAAGCTATACCTCGCAACCCGATAACCATGGACCAGGAACTCATTGGACTTGTCAACGAGCTCCAGAACACCTTCAGCAATCTAGGTATGACCATGAGTTCTCCTTGGAAAACAAGGGACATGAATGCGCTGTATTAGGAGGGGAGTTAGACATGCCCCAAATCGTTGTTGTATGTAGCAATTTCCTCGACGTTGATATATGAGTTGATTTTTTCCATTCAAGGTTGGTAGTCAGTCAGCCGGAAAATCCAGTGTCTTGGAAACGTAAAGATGTTTGTCCACAGGAAATCGTGTATATGGCTGCTAATGTTTGGTCTAGCATTGTTGGGAAAGATTTTCTCCCTCGTGGTCAAGGCATTGTCACTCGGCGACCGCTCGTCCTCCAGCTTGTCTACACGCCTACGCCTGCGGAGCCATCACCCAACGCGTCTTCATATACGGAATGGGGTCAATTTCTTCACATCGACAAACGTTTCACAGACTTCAATGAGATTCGAAAGGAGATTGAACAAGAGACGTATCGAGTGGCTGGACAGAATAAAGGTATAAGCAAGCTACCTATCTCCCTGCGGATATATAGTCCCAATGTTTTGGATTTGACTCTGGTGGATCTGCCCGGTCTGACAAAGGTCTTATTCATCTGTCACTCGGAGTCCAGCATAATTCATACTTTTTCAGATTCCTGTTGGTGATCAACCCAGTGACATTGAAAAACAGATTCGGAATTTGGTACTTGATCACATCTCAAACCCCAACAGGTATTTGGTTGTATATTTCTACACATGGAAATTCATAATCTTTCCGCAGTGTTATCCTTGCTGTTTCAGCTGCAAATGTCGATCTCGCAAACTCTGAATCGTTGAAACTTGCCCGCTCGGTCGATCCCCAGGGCCGGCGTACAATCGGAGTGTTAACCAAGCTCGACTTGATGGATGCTGGCACCAATGCTCTGGATATCCTTACGGGACGCGTCTATCCCTTAAAGCTTGGGTTCATCGGTGTTGTCAACCGCAGCCAGCAGGACATTAATACCGAAAAAAGTATGAGTGACGCTATTGGGAGTGAAACAGAATTCTTTCGTAATCACTCGGCATATCGCAACATCGCGCACAAAAATGGTACACGATACCTGGCGAAGACTTTGAATCAGGTGCATGCCGTATGCCTCTCGACCGAATTAGGAATTAATGCTGGATAGGTGTTGATGACCCACATCCGTGATAAACTTCCGGACATGAAAGCCAGACTAAACACTCTGATGGGTCAAGCTCAACAAGAACTCAACTCGTTTGGTGATGCAGCTGTTTATGGTGATAAGAACCAGGTGACTTTTGTTATATTTAAAATGCATCACTGGTGAGCGCTAACATTTCCCAGCAAGGTTCCTTGATTCTGCGGCTAATGACCCAATTTGCCCGCGACTTCGTTTCGTCGGTTGAAGGTACCAAATTTGATATATCTACGAAAGAACTCTCCGGCGGAGCGCGGATATACTATATTTTCAACGATGTCTTTGGTCAAGCCCTGACCTCCATCGATGCTACGCATAATCTGGATAACCAAGATATCCGTACCGCCATTCGAAATTCCACTGGGCCGAGGCCAAGCCTCTTCGTGCCAGAGGTCGCATTTGATTTACTCGTGAAGCCTCAGATCAAGCTCCTCGAAGCTCCGGGATTACGGTGTGTTGAGCTTGTCTACGAAGAGCTGGTAAAAATTTGCCATAACTGTACGAGCGCCGTAAGCACTCCTGTACTGCTCCGAAATTTTTTTTTTAATTTTTCTCAGGAGCTTCAACGGTTTCCAAGACTTCACGCTCAACTTATTGAAGTTGTATCTGAACTCCTCCGAGAACGCCTCGGACCCACTTCCGAGTATGCCCAAAGCTTAATCGAGATCCAAGCAGCGTACATCAACACCAACCATCCTGCATTCATTAGTGGCTCAACAGCAGCTTCACAACAGACACCAACGCCCGCCAAACCCCTGATATCATCTCGAGTGCGTCATTCCTATCAAGAATTTTCACCCTCTCTTCTGATCACTGTCTTCATAATCAGCCAGCTTCAACAGAACATCCTAATGGTCGTTCAACACCTGGTGAGGATATTGACGAGGAGCTCTCGGATGATATCAATGCTCCAACGAGCCTCTTTCCGCCCCGTGAAAATCGTATTACATCTGGATCGCATGATCGTTCACGTACGGCGGGTTCAATATCCTCCGTCGTCAACTCCTCCAATCAGAACAATGCTGTTGGCAAGCGTTCTTCATCCAAAACACGCTCCAGTCGCCCTTCTCAAGCACATCAGCGTCCGTCCGCATTCGCTGGCAGCACTAGCGATTCGTCTTCTAGTGCGCGTGAGACGTTCTTGAATTATTTCTTTGGCCAGAATGGACCTGGACCAATCGCTGGTTCTAGTTTGGACAGATCTCATGCGGCAGGATCCTCCGAGACCGGCATTGTACCAGTTGGACGAGATATCTCTGGTGCTGATTCAACGCTCTCTTCTGGGCTTATGGCTGGGAAGAGGGGTTTGGATGGGAACAGTGCTGCCTGGGATATGAAGAGTTTGGGTAAACACATTGAAGCAGTAGGTGCAAAACATTTTTCTGACGTGTCAAATCACTGACAAGGTTCAGGTGTCCGTGGAGGGATCACAGCTCACTGCACGAGAAGAAATGGAGACCAATCTGATTCGATCACTCATCACATCATACTTCAACATCGTACGACAAAGCATTCAAGACCTAATACCAAAAGCAATCATGCATTTCCTTGTTAATCATACCTGCCAACACGTTCAAAATCGTCTCGTCTCATCACTCTATAAACCTGAACTCTTCGCTAACCTCCTCAATGAGGATGAAGCACTCGTTGCTGAGCGAACGAGAGTCAAGGCATTACTGGATGCATACAAGGATGCATTCAAAACACTTTCTGATGTTAATCTTAAATCCTCATAGGCCAGCACGACATTTCTTAGACCTTTATGTTACCCTAGGACAAGTGTGATTTCCGTAGCATCTAATGATGAACACCTTCGTAGTGTTCAAACCATCACCTTCAGACAGCCATATCGTGATAAAGCATGTGTATATTGCAACCCTAAGGATATACAGGTGAATGTGGGTGAATCAAATAGGCTGCCATCTATGCATGTCTGGATCATCGGCCGACGCAAGAAACATTCGAGACTCGAAACGCACAGAAATTGGTCGGTATGGTCAGGAGTCGAGCAGGCAACATATGCTGCTTGCGGAGGGCACCATGAACTACTAGACGTAATCAGAAGATGCCGGACAAGTCGTGATGAAACCACAATAGAGGTTTTACGAAGCTAAGTCTCCTCTGGAACTGTCTGCATCCCAGTAGACTGAGACTTGATGGCAACCCATCTGTCTTTCGAGGCAAGAAGAGCAATGCCGCTGGCCTTCTTTGTGTCCTCCTCTGAAGTCATATTTTCTGAGTCAGCGTCGGCGCCAATGCCACCCTCATAGGAGCTGCTTAACATCATCGAGTCCATTGCAGCAGCTTCAACTGACCGTCTTTTGGATCTGGAAGTCTTCTCGCCTTTCTGCCAAGGTGTCAATAAAGAGACTTCAGAACTGAGAAGTGGGCTGACCCCCTTGATTTCATTAACTGCATTTTCTTTGTCCTGTTGGGAAAATGTGTCAGGTATATCGCATGATGCACAAATCCCTATAAGCACCTCTTTTTCTTTTGCCTCCCACTATACCGTATCAATGGTCAGGCAACAATTATGAATGCTAGTAGTTACAAACCTCTTTCTTGGCTTTCTCTTTCGCTTCTGCCAGTTCTTTTGCTTCAAGCTGGATGCGTGATTAGCAAAGGTCGGAGGTAGAAAGATGGGACTTACTTCAGCCTTCTGCTTCTTGAGCGCCTCTCTCGTCTCACGCTCCTGAATCACCCATGTAGTAATCTCGTCAACACACTCACGCGGCCGGGTCTTATTCTTGAGCAAATACCCCTGCAAAGCAGCCACCTACGCAACTCTTCAGTATATCTCACTGACTAGGTAGAAGTTGGACAACGTACACTAAGCTCATCCTCGGGGATCTGTTCAGCAAATTTCCTAGCCAGCTCAGCAATTTCCTCTTCTGCTAACAGGGGCAAAGCGTGAATGCGCTTGCGCTTCGGAAGAGGAAGGTTGCACTGAGAGGCGTCGGATCCACCTCGTTCAGATGACTCAGAGAGTTCTGTAGATGGTTTGGCGGGAAAGAAACACTTAAAGAGGCCTTCCGCCTGCCACTTTGTGGCATGGGTAAAATTGATCCATACATCCATCCGTCCTGGACGACTCAAAGCCGGATCCAAACGCTCAATATGATTTGTGGTGGCAAATAGGAGGCTAGGTGTGACATCCTCAGTAGGTTTCCCATCGATGTCGGCTGATAGAACATACCGGCCTTCAGCGGCAGCAACGCCATCTAAGCTATTCAAGAGACCGCTCAAACTCAATGTAGAACCATCCGAATTTTCTTTGCTGGTCTTAGCGGAGACAGTAGGTACAATCGGTACTCCCGTTGACGTCGAACCACGAGAAACCGAACGTGTGAATGCTGCATCAAGATCTTCCAAAAGGAGTATGCATCTGGAAGAGCAAATCATCGAGACCCAACCTCTGAATACGCTGATATATTTACCTCGAAGGGACATTCCCCATTAATGTCGTCAACATGTTATCACTCATTCTGAGGAAATATCTACATAAGCACGACTGTCTCAAATGAATAGTAACTCAACTGACCCCTTGGATGACAGAGAGACGACATAAATGTCAAGTCCGAGTTCACCGGCCAAAGAATGGATCAGCGACGTTTTCCCGCTGGTTTCCATTTCACATCAACCACAGGAATGCTCAGATGTACCTCGAGAGATGGGCATACCTTCCTGGGACACCATGTAACAAATATCCCCTTCGGAAAGGGATCCCTAGGCATGTAATTAAGGACGAATCCACAGGAAGTACCAAAGGCACTAATCTTACCTCTTTCAGCATACCTGCAGGATCAGCAGACATAAGAATTCACATTCATTTATGAATAACGCAGAGCACTTGCCATTCTTCAGAAGCGAGGAAATCCTTGCAGTCAGCGAGGATCATATCCTTGACACCGGGCTGAAGGACGATGGAACTCATTGGGCGTTTCTGGCGGGCGCCGTTCCACCGCCAGATTCCATATGACCTGATAAGGTCTAGTACGATATTTTCAGGCCCATAACGAATCAATTACACTTACGTATCGGCTAGGAATATGTGGACACGGTGCTCGGCATCCTTTTCATATGTTCGCTTGGCTTCTAAAACAAGTTTCTTCAAGATGTCATTGTTACGAGCCACAACGCTAAGGGTCGTGAGTCATGTCGCGTGCGGCTGAACATGATCGCCACATACCTGATTCTAAGTGAATAGCTGCCATAGTCACTCTGGCGCTTCGTCCTCGTGATCTTTGAGCGGAGTTTAGCCAAGTATATTTATCTTTCTGAATAAACACACCCTAAGCCAGTGGCCACGGTAATATATTGTATGCGTAGTCTCTGTATGAAGCAAGCTCAGTCATTAATTTCGCCTCGAGAATCCAAGCAACCCACCTGGACTAGGAATGAATGTGACTTTGCGCTTCTTCTTGCCATGAACAAGAGGTTCGTCTTCTTCTCCATCATCCAAGTCTCCCGTAGTGTTTTGAATGATGCCGTTGTGAGATAGTGCACGAGTGGTGATATCAAATTCCCTGCTTCGACCCCAAGCAGGTTGCTGGTTCATGTTCAGGAGGCGAAAAAGAGGACATAGATATATCAGTGAAACAGCCCACTTTTGATAACCAATACATCAGCCTGACAGAAAGAAATTAGAGATGTGGATTTGTGCAATGCAGCGAGAATGCTAACCAGTCGTAAGGGTAATCATCCTGACTGAAGTGCGCTGTAAGGAAGAAAGCTATAAAAGGGCTCAATCTCGGGAAACATGGTATATTTCACAACACACAATCAATGAAACCATTCCATGCAGACATTGAGACCCGGCGGGCAGTTTCAACTGTTCCACCGATGACGACGAGTTTCTGGCCCATAAACAAGTGAATCAACGTTAATTGTTAACAGATACATAAACTAACCATTGTATCTTGAATGGCCCCGGTGCCCATAGAGAGGGGAGAAAGTAAGTTTTTTAACGTGTCCATAGCAGAAGTGGAAAGTGGGCAAGAAAGGGAACCAGCAAGGATAGTGACGCATTGGCCTTATATGGAGATTTGAGCGCCTCATGTCGTCTATACAGAAGCAAGAATAGTGCACAATAAATGGGTCCCGCGGCCCTGGCGCTTTTTAGGGCTCATCCCCGAGAATCTTGAAAATATTTTAGCTTCTGACCCCTGGCGGCGCTTCAAATCCCATTGACGCCTAGTACAGGTCCTTGCGATACAATATCCACTTTATAAGGTTATCTGAAATGTGCTGGAGTTGTCGTCAACTTGTTTTGCAGCTAGTGCACCCAGTAGCCGCCCGGTGTGAAGTTTACCTAACACGGGCCTGCCTTGCGGCGCAGAATTCGAGGAACACCGGTGCCTGACTTCTCTTGATTGCAGGGTCAAATATCATCACCATGCGGCGTAATAATGTTGTGCGAGTCCATCTTGAGAGGCAGTTGAACCAAGGAAAGACCACAACGCTAGCAATTGTACTTTTGATTCGGCTGTGGCATCAGTGTCAAGATCCGACATGTTCAACAACAATATATCTCAGCCTTCTTTCAGCACTGACCGCATCCTCTCAAGTGCAAATCATCGATGCCGCCTTGTCTGATCACCATTTCGACTCATGCATACAGAGCACCGGAAACACTGTCGGGAGCTCCCAGGGTTAAATGATCAAGTCCTGATTCGCCTAGCTGATTCGCCAGGGCGGAGAGAAACGCGCTGAAGTTGTATCAGAAAATAATTATTACCGTTGTCACTCTTTCCAAGAAACAGCCTGGCAGTTGTTCAGGTTGATTACTCCCAACCAGCAAGTGAAGAAGTTGAGGATGTCCGAGGGTTACTTACACCAATTTGTACATCTGAGGGGCGACAGCAAATCACTTCGAACTTCATAAATGCCGGCTCAGCCAAACTTCACACATGCGTACGGAGGTGACCGGAACTATCTTCTCCACGTGGCCGCGATTCTGTGCGCGAAGAACTAAGAAGTTCAAAGAAGTTCGATTAGATTGCTTGGATCCGGATGCGTTGTGAAATATCTAGGGAGCTCTGAAGAAGCGCCATGCGTTATAAGAAATATTTGATTCGGATGATAGCCTCACAAATATACAAGTGACACTGGAAGCCACCGACGATACCAAACATAGGCTCTGAGCGAAAAAAAATTAATGAGCTGTACATCTGACTGTACATAGCCGGGTCCTGTCGATGACTAGACTGCTTATTTCTCAAGGTCATCAATCTTCACTCAATAGTTGGCAAAATTGGCACAATCTGCTTGCTGGCCGAATAAGTCAGAAAAGAGAGCAGATGATACAGTCGACTTGCATCTAAACAATTAAAAAGACAAGTTCCTGTCAAGTGCAGTCAGACAAGGACACCACTACACAAAACACCAGATGTGAAGCGGCCATGGACTAGCCCACATAACAGTACACAAGGAAGAGTGAGGTCTGACCTTATAGTAATAAGGTAGCCGAAGAGGTCCAAGAAATCGCTCTATCAATTCATCAAGTAATTATATAATCAATACCTGCGGAGAGGCTCCCACTAGGCGCACAGGTCTGTGCCGCTTAGTCATCAATCAATCATGGGATAAGTCTGGTTATTAGGCTAAATTCAATGCAAAACACATTGAATTCACAAACAAATTTGACTCAAATAGCACAACTATGGCCACAGCCTTCCCAGCTGGCTGCCTCCCTCCTGAGGGTTATTTTTAGTCGCAAGAGACCCTATATGTGTCAATTAATGGGCTAAATCAAGAGGCTATGCATTTACAACTCAATATGAGAGAAAAATGGCTTCTTAACTGTTTACAATACATGCAATCAAAGCCACCAGCCTCCCAATATACTAGACAAGCCCCTAGGTATAGAAAATGTTATGCAATTGGCCATAAGATGACTTGGAGGGCATCCCTTGACATTATTCAGACATATTATAGTTGGTATTTCGTTGGTGAATTAAACTGGAATTTGAATTTGCACTTATCCCATTACTAATGAATGACTAAGCGGCACAGACCTGTGCGTCTAGTGGGAGCCCCCATCGTCAGAAGGTTTATGTAAACACAATACAATGTGACAATGTGACATCGTTATGGGAATCCTCATACATGTACTACATTTTATACATGCACTACATTGTATACTCAGAGCCGATAACTCAGATGACAATCAATCAATCTATACTGCTATGGCCGCTTCCAGCTCTTCTCTAGTCAATAGGCCCTCTTGAGTTTCTTCTGGAAAAATAGTCACCATTCGAGTCGTCCGAACTTCCTGTCCTTTTCCTCCCCAATATCTTTCAGACTCATAGCACCAGTCATCTGTCCCTCGAACGAGATAACCTATGTCATCCGTGTATTGGCGGACTTTGCCGTCGATTTTAGGTCCCCACGACGGTAGTTCTTTGATACCATTCAGGAAAGTAGTAACTCTTTGCCTGCCAAATTCCTCCAGCCACTTCATCGCAGCAGGGACATCCAGATGATGCTCATGAATGATGGATGTGACAATGTTATGCAATGCGATTCCTCGGGAGAGCTCAATGGGATATGAATGCATGTCCTGAAATATAAAGACATCTGTTAGCTTGTGTGTTCTGTCAAACTTGAAACTTACGTTGATGATACACAGAATATCCATGGATGCGAGTGTCACAGTTTTCATGACGGGATGCGACAGGACTCTCTCAGGAAGCTCCAATCCAAAGCTTAGAAATGATATAGACGCTTGTGCGGCGAAGGTCTCCCGGCGGAACTCCAAATAATCATCAACGGTACGGACTCGTTTATTCTCCCGATCTTCAGTCTCTTTTATCATAGATTTCATATACACATCAAAACCATTGATGAAGCGGCTGACACAAGTATCTTCAGGTGTAGTCAATGCAAGGGCTCTTTTCCAGAAGCTGTAAAATCATCTCAGCTGGGTGATCATTATG
>Ga0153947_1000721_pt1 | contig 16262 bp, 14 predicted proteins | sample TSNJ031MetaG_FD_104697 | JGI IMG/M metagenome (GOLD analysis project Ga0153947, IMG submission 104697) | Attine ant fungus gardens microbial communities from New Jersey, USA - TSNJ031 MetaG | ecosystem: Host-associated > Fungi > Mycelium > Unclassified | place: USA: New Jersey, Wharton State... | reverse complement strand
AGCTGTCTTTGGTAATCTTTTGGCCGTTTATAGGTATCTACGATATTTAAATAGGGGCACCGGCCCCTAAAACCCCCGCTTAAGGACTGCTAGTCCTTAAGAATCCAGTATTCCTTGGCAAACACTGTTGGTTCGGTGCCACGGGGTGCGCCGTCGGCGGACTGCCGTCCGGCGCGGCGAACACGTTTTCAATTTGAACTTTCCACTCTATGGCCCGTTCCCGCCGGGGACATGTAATAAAAATAAAAGAAAGGCTCGCACTAAGGCCTATTATATGCTATAATATACTATCGTACTAGAAATTTATAGGGGATGATCCGATGGAAACCGCGCTCAAGGCCGGGAAGCGGAAGAATATTTTTTCCGGCGTACAGCCCACAGGGGTTATGACGCTGGGCAACTATGTGGGGGCTATCCGCAACTGGGTGGCTTTGCAGGAGGACTATAACTGCGTATACAGCGTGGTGGATATGCATTCGGTTACCATCCGGCAGGATCCCGCGGCGCTGCGGGAAAATACCCTGCGGTGCTACGCGCTGCTCATCGCCTGCGGCATAGACCCGGAAAAGAGCACCCTCTTTATCCAAAGCCATGTGCGCACCCATGCGGAGCTGTGCTGGCTCCTTTCCTGCTACACTCCTTACGGAGAGCTTTCCAGGATGACCCAGTTTAAGGAAAAGTCCAAGTCCCACCCGGACAATATCAACACCGGCCTGCTGGTCTATCCGGTGCTCCAGGCGGCGGACATCCTGCTGTATCAGGCGGATCTGGTGCCTGTCGGAGCCGATCAGAAGCAGCATCTGGAGTTGTCGCGGAATGTGGCGATCCGGTTTAACGGGCTGTACGGGAACACCTTCGCCGTACCCGAGCCTTTTATCCCCAAGGAGGGGGGGAAGGTAATGAGCCTGGCGGATCCCACCAAAAAAATGTCCAAATCCGACGCCAACCCCAAGGGCTTTGTATCCATTCTGGACAAACCGGACACCATCATCAAGAAATTCAAAAGCGCCGTTACCGACTCGGAGGCAAGGGTCGCCTTTGAGGAGGGCCGGGACGGCATCTGTAACCTCATGACCATTTACAGCCAGTTTACAGGGAAGACAATGGCTGAAATTGAAGCGGACTTTGCGGGCAAGGGATACGGGGACTTTAAGGCGGCTGTGGGTGAGGCGGTTGTCGCGCAGCTTTCGCCTGTGCAAGCGGAATTTGAAAGGCTGGCGGCGGACAAGGCGTATCTTACCCAGTGCTGCAAGCGCGGCGCGGCGCGCGCGTTGGAGCTGTCGGCGCCCACCTTGGAAAAAGCATACAAAAGGGTGGGCTTCGTTGTGTAGCTAAAACGCATAAGCCGCCATGCAGCGACTGCATAGCGGCTTATACCGATTCGTTTGAGGTGTGTGTTTTGAGGAGGGTAGAGCATACCGGTTCAACGTTGCGGCACATCTACTGCGGTATGGTTCCATTATACTCCTTTTTTGGCGGTGTTTGTTAATGGGCTGTAAATAAAGAATAACCGCGTTGTATATAATTTGTAAATCAAAATTGAAAACATACATTTTTACCCAATTTGCAGGAGGTTTTATATGTGGAAAAGGTAGATAATCGCAGGGAAAAAATATACCGCTACATTGTCAAGCGTATTGGGGAGGGTTACGCCCCCACCGTTCGGGAAATATGCAAGGATCTGTCCATCCCGTCCACCTCCACTGTGCACAGCGACCTCCGTTTTTTGGCCGAAAGCGGCTCCATCATCATGAGCGACGGCCTGGGCCGCGCCATCCGGCTGCCGGGAGAGAGCTCGCGGCTGGTGCCGCTGGTGGGTACGGTGGCGGCCGGTTCCCCCATTTTGGCGGTGGAAAACATCGAGCAGTACATTCCGCTGGCCGCGCCCCATGGGCGGGGGGACGACCTGTTTGCCCTCCGGGTTCGGGGGGACAGCATGGTGGGCGCTGCAATTCTGGAGGATGACATCGTGGTGGTGGAAAAGTCCCCAACCGCCGAAAACGGACAGCTTGTGGTCGCCCTGGTGGAGGACGAGGCCACCGTCAAGCGGTATTACAAGGAAGACGGCCGCTTCCGCCTGCAACCGGAAAACGACGCCTACCCGCCCATCCTGCTGGATGAGGTAACGGTGCTGGGCCGGGTGGTTTCGGTGCTGCGCTTCTATAGCTGATTCACTTAAAAACGCTTTAGTGTTTTTAAATGGCCGGATTCCCCGGCGCGGATACTATAATAGAATGGAGATTTTGCTTGTTACGCGAAGATTTGAGAAATGTGGCGATTATCGCCCATGTTGACCATGGAAAAACCACGCTGGTGGACGAAATGCTGCGCCAGGGCGGCGTATTCCGGGAAAACCAGGAGATAGGGGATCGGGTCATGGACTCGGGCGACCTGGAACGGGAGCGAGGCATTACCATCCTTGCCAAAAACACCTCCGCCTCCTATAAGGGCGTAAAAATTAACATTGTGGACACCCCCGGACATGCCGACTTCGGCGGCGAGGTGGAGCGGGTGCTGAAAATGGTAAACGGCGTCCTCCTGCTGGTGGACGCCTTTGAGGGCGCTATGCCCCAGACCCGCTTCGTGCTGCAAAAGGCGCTGGAGCTGGGACATAAGGTTATTGTGGTGGTCAACAAGATAGACCGACCCGACGCCCGGGCCGAGGAAATCGAGGAAGAAGTTCTGGAGCTTCTCATGGATTTGGAAGCCTCGGAGGAGCAGCTCTACAGCCCCATCCTGTATTGCTCCGGCCGCCAGGGCACCGCGTCCAAAAGCCTCGACGAGCCGGGAGAGGATCTGGGCCCCCTCTTTGATACCATTTTGGAGCACATCCCCGCCCCCGAAGGGGATCCGGATAAGCCGCTGCAAATGCTGGTTTCCTCCATCGACTACAACGAATATGTGGGCCGCATCGCCGTGGGCCGGATTGAAAACGGCACGGTAAAGCAGGGCCAGGAGGTTCTCATCTGCTCCTGCCTGGACGGCATGACCCCCTATAAGAGCAAAATTACCAACCTGTACCAGATCGAGGGCCTGCGCCGGGCAGCCTGTGATACCGCCGCCGTGGGCGATATCATCTGCTTGTCGGGCATTCCCAATGTCACCATCGGGGAAACCGTCTGCGATGCGTCCGAGCCCCTGCCCCTCCCCTTTGTGAAAATCTCCGAGCCTACCATGGAGATGACCTTTTCGGTTAACGACTCCCCCTTTGCCGGGCAGGAGGGGAAATTTGTCACCTCCCGCCACCTCCGGGATCGGCTCCAGCGGGAGCTGCTCAAGGATGTCTCCCTGCGGGTTTCGGACACCGATACCACCGAAAGCTTTAAGGTGTGCGGCCGGGGGGAGATGCACCTGTCCATCCTCATCGAAACCATGCGCCGGGAGGGCTTTGAGTTTCAGGTGAGCACCCCCCGCGTCCTCTATAAGGAAATCGGCGGCGCGCGCTGCGAGCCTATGGAGCGGGTAATCATCGACGTACCCGAAACCGCCGTGGGCGCCGTCATCGAAAAGATGGGACAGCGGAAAGGCGAGATGACCCACATGGCCCCCCAGGGCAGCCGTATGAGGCTGGAATTCATTATTCCCGCCCGGGGCCTCTTAGGCTACCGGAATGAATTTCTCACCGACACCCGGGGCGAGGGGATTTTGAACACCCTTTTCGACGGATACCAGCCCTTTAAGGGGGATATTCCCACCCGGCTCACCGGCTCACTGGTGGCCTTTGAGGCAGGGGACGCGGTAGCCTATGGCCTCTACAACGCCCAGGAGCGGGGCGCCCTCTTTATCGGCCCGGGCACCCCTGTCTACGAAGGCATGATTGTCGGCGCTTCCCCCAAGGCGGAGGATCTGGTGGTGAATGTCTGCAAAAAGAAGCATGTTACCAACATGAGAGCCAGCGGCTCCGATGACGCCCTCCGGCTCGTGCCCCCCAAAAGCATGAGCCTGGAAGAAGCCCTGGAGTTTATCGCCGATGACGAGCTCATTGAGGTTACCCCCAAAAATATCCGGCTGCGGAAAAGCATCCTCAGCCACCAGAATCGGATGAAGGCCCGTAAATAAGCCCCTGCTCAAAAAGGACAGTGCCGGCAAGAGCGGCGCTGTCCTTTTTTGTTCACGGCGAAAGCCCCCGGCCTCGGGGGGAGCTTTTGCCGATCCTAAAGGCTGGCGAATAGCTGGGCCGAGCTGATGCGCACAACATTATCATCGCTTTCGATGCAGATGCCCACACCCATTTGATCGAAGTTTTCGCTAAGCATGTTCTGGTAGTGATTGGAGCTGTCCTTCAACCGGTGAAACATAGCTCCGGCAGCGCCCACGGCGTCATAAGCGCCCACCTCAAAATACATATACGTGACGTTTTCGCCATGCCATTTTCCCGCGTAGGCAAAGCCCACCTCGTCAAAAACGGTGTAATAGGGCTGTCCGTTGGGCCGGGTATGGGTGAGGTTGCCCATGGCCTCGGGGGCGCGGATAGCCGCCGCCCAGCTCAGGGTATCCTCCAAGCCCAGGACGCCCAGGCCGTTGGCCTCCCGCTCCCGGTTAATGAGGCGAACCAACTCCAGCTCCATCTCGGAGGGATTCACTGCAGGCATCGTTTCATCCGGGGGGTTCTCGTCCCCCGACACGCTGAGAACCTCCGAACGCGAGTAGGCCTGAAGCTGACCCTCCCCGGGAGAAACGCTCTCCTCCTGAGAGGCGGGCGGTTCAGCCGCCCCTCCGCCCGCCGACAGGGGCGGCTCCGCGTCCAGCAGCCGGGCAGTCCCTTCCGGAGGGGCGCTGAGCCGGGTCGCCTCCTCCGCCGGGTCAATAATATCGCTTTCGTCCTCCGTTTCGTCCGGGGAGGGCACGGGAACCACATCCTTCAGCAGGGGAGGAGAATCCCCGCTGCTTTCCGCAGGGGGGGAGGTTCTGTTGCCGCAGGCGGATAAACAGATCAGCAATAATCCGACAACAAAAACGCTACAGTATTTCTTCAATAATCTCACCTCTTTTGGCATAGCGCCCGGAGCGCCGGGCTTGATCCTCCCAATGTTCCGTATGCTATAATCATGCGCAAAACTCTGGTTTTTATTCGTTTTTTTAATTATTTTACCGGAGGCCCGCTATCATGTTACTTTTCGCGTTACTCCCCGGAGGAGGCCGCCGTCACCTGGAGGATCGGATAGGTGTAGCTGCCGTCGGAGGGCATTGTCCAGGGGGTGTCCGGATCCTCATAAGCCAGGTCAAGGGCCATCTGGGCAGAGGATAGCTCCTCGGAAGATTTTTCCACCACATTGCCGGAGCCGGTGCCGACACCGCCGGGGGCGGTATCGGTGAGGTAATAGCAGTTGGTGATGGTGGAGTCGGTGTTGACGCCCACAAGAGCCCCCAGGTCGCTTTGGCCCTCAATGGTTCCGGCGTTGTAGCTGCCCACAATGCTGGAGCCTTCCCGGTTAACGCCCACAATTCCTCCCACGCCGGTTACGCCGCTTACCTTGGCGTAATTGTAGCAATCCCGAACCCGGCCGCCGTAGTTATAGCCCGCGATACCGCCCGCGTAGCTGGAGTTGCCGCCGGAGACCTTTGCGCCGTTGGAGCTGGCCTGTACCCGGCCACCCTGATAGTTGAGCCCCACAATGCCGCCCACATAGGTGCGGCCCGAGCCGGTGGAGGAGATATCGCCGGATGAAACCTGCACATTTTGAATCACGCCGGTATTTTCGGCAAACAGGCCCACCGACTCGCCGTCACTGCTGACGCGCAGGCCGCTGATGGAGTATCCGCCGCCGTCATAGCTGCCGCTGAAGGGCGTGCCCTCCCCCGCGATCATCGTAAATCCGGAGGAGTAGCGGCTGTCGTCACCGATGTCGATATTGGCGGTCTGGAGAAAGTGGGAGCTTAAATGGGTGCTTACATGGGCAAGCTGGGCGGGGGACGCCACCTGGAAGGGCGCTTCCGCCGAGCCGTCCCCCTTGACAAAGCCGCCGCTTTCCCGGGGATGATTGCAGGTGGTGGCCAGATTGTCGCCGGTGGTGTCGGTGATGGAAGCGCCGGCCATGGAGGTGAGATCCAGATTGGGGTTATCCGCCACCGTCTGGGGCGGGGAAACCCCAGGCTTTACCTCGATGCGGTCGGGCTCGTTTTCATAAATAACGCCCTCGGCGTTCACCGTAAGCAGGTTCACCTTGTTGCCCAGGGCATAGGTGGAGCTGTTGGCGGTGAGGGAGTTGATCCGGGCGCTGCCGGTGGCGCTGATTCTCGTCTGGGTATCCGAAATAAGGCTTTGCACGGTGGTTCCGGAAAGCTCCACTGGAATACGCCGGGCTTCCGTGCCGCTGTTGACCACCAAAGCGCCCAGCACGCCCTGACCGTTTACGGTGAGGGGGCTGGCGGTAATCATCATGTCAATGGGAGCGTTGATGCTGGCGTCGGTGACGCCCTTGAGGTTCAGCTTGGTCACTGAGGCGTCCCGCACCTGGAGCACCATCGGCTCGCCCTCTCCCCGGGGGGCCACAGCCAGGCTGGTTACCATGCCGTTTCCGGTGAGGGAAAGGTCGCCGGTGCCGCTCATCACCTCCACCCGGCTGCCGTCGGCCAGCGCAACCAGGCTGTCGCCGATGGTGGTGAGGCTTTGCAGCTCCAGACCGCCCAGCATCACATCCGGCGCCGCCTCCCCCTCCTGCTGTTTCAGCAGAAGGTTCCGAAAGCCGCCCGCCTCGCCGCTGATATCCTGCTGCTGGATGGTGGCGGTGGTGCGCACCTCGATGGTGTCCACACTGGTGGCGCCGGTGGCCTGCACCGTCACCCGCGCGTCCTTATTGCTGATAATAATGCGGGGGGTCTGGACATTATCCAGCCGCAGCACATTCACGGCGCAGTCCTGAATATAAATGGAGCCGTCCACCGCGACATCCCGGAGAAGGATCTCGCCTGTGGTTTTGATTTCCCGGACTACCAAAAGGTTGTCCACCTTGATATTGCTGAGGGTAACGCCGGATTTCCGCACCACCACGTCGGGTACATGCTTGAGGGTGGTGTATTCCCGGTTTTCGTAAACGGTGAGCGTATCCTCAGAAACCGGCAGCCCGGTCACCTCGTTACTGACCTCGTTGTTCAGCTCTTCCTGGAGGCGCAGCCAGGTGGTCAGCGGCCAGGCGATCAGAGCCAGCACCAGCACCGCCGCCACGCAGGACACCAGGGCAATCCGGTTCACCTTCGGCAGCCGGAGGGGTTTCCGTTCCCGTTTCTTTTTTACCTTCCCCGCCTCTCCGAACAAGTCCTCCTCGTCCGACCCGTCCGGCGGGGTAAACGTAAGCACCAGCGGGCGCTGGGGCTCCGGTTCCGGGGCGGGAAACTCGAAGCGGCGGAGCGCGTTTTGGGCCGCCAGCTCCAGCAGGAGGTCGGCGCTGCTCTTTTTCCCGGCGGGGACGGACTGACCCTCCTCCCCGGCAGGGGGCTGGGGAGCCGGAGGAACGGCGGGCCGTCCGGGGACGACGGTATAGGGCAGCTCCTCCGGAGACGGCTGCTGTATTTTTGCCACGCCGCTTGGCCCGTAGGTCATGGGCGGCAGGGGCGCTTCCTCCCCCTTGTGCATTTCCGGCCGGATCTGAATATCCAGCCGCCGGTGCTGGGGGGGGGGGACATTGGGCTGGGGATGGGGATCTTTGACAGGCGGCTCCCAATCGGGCAGTCCGTTGTCCAGGGGCAGCTCCGTCTCCTGAATATCCAGCTCCTTAAGGTACCGCTCCCGCTCCCGCATGAATTTTTCCGCCAGGGTGTCCTTGAAGGATTCCGCCCGGATCTCCTCCTCCCGGTGCACCTGCTCCCCGAACGCGCGGAGGAAAAGCTCCGCCTCCTCGTCGGCCGCTCTTTCATCCTCCGGCAGCAGGGGCGGCATGGCTGGAGTGGTTGGAGTGGTTGGAGTGACTGTTCGGGCGGGCTTCGCCGCCGCCTTGGGCTCGTCAAACCAGGACGGGGCCTCCACCGGGGCCTTTACGTCTTTTTTTTCCTCAAACCGCTGGGAGAACTCCTGCTCAAACTGGCTGGAAAGCCGGTTGAGGAAATCCTTCCTTTTGCCCTCCTTGTCCGGAACCAGGCTTTCGGGCTGGGGCGTCTCCCGCTCCACCCGGGGGAATTGGTACTCCCCGACCTCTTTTTCCGGCGGGGCGGCCTGGGCTTTGCGGCTCCGCCGCCTGGCGGCAGGCGGGGCGGCCGGTGCGCTGAAATCCTCAAAGGTATACTCCTGGATCTGGGGCTGGGGCGGCTCCGTCTGGTCAGGAGCCGCCTCCGGTTCCGCTTCCGGTTCCGCCTTGGCCGGAGGAGCGGCGGCGCGGCCCCTCCGGGCCGCAGGTTTTCTTGACGGCTTCTTTGGCTGGGCCTCCGTTTCATCCTCGATCGCGGCGGCAGGAGGGGCCTCCGCCGGCGGCTGGGGAGGGGGAGCCGCTTTCCGTGGAGGGGAAGGGGCCTTTTTTCTCGGCTGGGAGGGCCTTTTTTTGCCAGGCAGCTGATATTTTTCAAAGTCCAGGGGGCGTGTGTCCTCCACCTCCCCCTGATTGGGGGAGAGATCATCCAGAGGCGAACTGATAAGCCCCTCCGTTCCCCCGGCTTCAGCCGGAGGGGGCGGAGGAGTGGGAATCGGCGCGCCTTTCTTTCTTTTTTCTATGCTGCTTAGTATCTCCCCGGAGTCCTTGAGCCTGGATTTTTCAGCCATAGCCATAATAGTCCTCTCTTGATTAACGTTCCAATGTGTGGGCAGGATTTGCCTTGACTGTTTGCACCGCCTTTATCAGGGTGGCGGACACCTTGACCTCCACGCCCGAGCGGAGCTTGCGCACCGCTGCCTCCACCTCCCCGGGGGGCAGGGTCATATAAGAAGGGGGCAGCTCGTTGAGAGCGATTGCCATAACGTCTTTTTTACATTTTTCACACTCGCACGCCTTTAGCATGTCCATGGTGTGGGCCAGCTTTTCCAGCACAATATCCTCCATATAATTGCGAAGCAGATAGCCGGGCTGATGGGCCTGCCGGGGACGGGCCTCCCGGTGGGAAGCCTCCTCGGAGGGTTCCTGGGCATCCCTGACGCCGCCGGAGCCGAGGGTGGGCATAATTTTGGAGTACATCTGCTCCTTATCAAAATCCTTTTTCACTTTTTTCGCGGCCATTAACCCTCCTCCTCCCCGGCTTCCTCAGCCAGCAGCTCATTTACAAACGCCTTGTAATCCTTTACCGCCGGGCTGCGGGGGCTGTGCTCGTAGATGCTCACCTGGTTTGTCTGCGCCTCCTGAATGGACACCGAGTTGCGGATGGTGGTGCGGTAAATATGGGTGCCCACTTGGCTGGCCACCATTTCCGCGGTTTCCTTGATCCGCCTGCCTAAAATGGTGCGGCGGTCATACCGGGACAAGAGAATGCCGCCGATGACCAGATCCGGGTTGCAGCGCTGGCGCAGCCGGAGAATAGTATCGGACAGCTGGGCGATACCCTGAAGGCTGAAGATATCCGCCAGCATGGGGATCACCAGATAGTCTGCGGCGGCAAAAGCGTTGATCGTGAGGATGCTGAGGGCCGGGGGCGTGTCGATGATTATGTAATCATAGCGGGCACGCAGGGGCGCAATGGCGTTTTTCAGCATATATTCCCGGCCCTCCCCCTGGAATTCCAGCTCGACGCCGGACAGGAGGATATTACAGGAAATGAGGTCGACGGAGGTGGCGCGCTGAACGGCATAGCGCGGCTTTACTTCGCCCTTGAGCAGCTCGTATACGGTAGGGCCGTCCTCCGTGTCGCCGCCCAGGCTGAAGCTCAGGTTGGCCTGGGGATCCAGGTCAATGGCCAATACCCGTTTGCCCTTGCGCTGCAAGCCGGTAGCCACCGCCAGGGAGGTGGTGGTTTTGCCAACGCCGCCCTTCTGGTTGGTGACCGCAATCACCTTACCCATATTATGTTTCAATTTCATTACACATCCTTTTGGGATTATCTTGCACAATTTAAGGGGAAATATGGGTGGGCTCCGCTGGAAAAATAGCCCTGCCGCCACCATCCCGCCACTCTATCGTCCCGAAGGCTTCCGTCGCCTGTCGAATCCTTATTCATTATAGTGGTTAATGCGTATTTTGTAAAGTTCAAGGCGATAGAATCATGATTTACATTTTTTTCATCAATTGCCTGTAAACACATTTGCTTTTAAGCAAATTTATAGTATAATTGATTAAGCAAAAGAGATGTAAGGGGGTCTTCTGAATGAACCAGTCTTATGATGACTTAAGCGACCTGCATATGGATGTGCTGAAAGAGATCGGCAATATCGGCGCGGGCAATGCCGCCACCTCCCTTTCCATGATGCTGAACCAACCCATTGATATGACCTTGCCAAAGGTGAATTTGGTGGAGTTCAACAACGTCGCTGACCGGGTAGGCGGTGCTGAAGCCCTTACATACGGCGTTATGCTAAACCTGGAGGGCGAGATCAGCGGCATGATTATGTTCCTGCTGAACAAGGATTTTGCCCACCTTGTCCTGAATATCCTCATGGGCGGCGCGTTCGACAGCTTTGAGGATATGGATGAAATAGCCCTGTCCGCCATTAAGGAGGTGGGGAATATTCTGGCTGCCGCCTATGTGAATTCCATCTCGGAGCTCACCGGGTTGTTTATCAACATCACGGTACCCGAGGTGGCCATTGACATGGCGGGCGCGCTGCTGAGCGTACCCATCATCCGCTTTGGCGCCGTAGGCGACAAGGTGCTGTTTATTGAGGAAAATTTCTGCTCCTCCGCGGAGAGCATTATGAGCCACGTCATTTTATTTGCGGAGATGGATTCGCTGAATCTTATGCTACGGAAGCTGGGGTTGTTATAATGGCCACGCTTGTTGTCGGCATCTCGGATCTCAAAATTGCCAAGCCGCCGGATACCCTGGTTACCTACGCATTAGGCTCATGCGTGGGTATCTGCCTCCTCGACCCGGTCAGCAGGGTTGCCGGGCTGTCCCATATCATGCTTCCCACCCAGAGCGTTGCCCCCGGGGACAAGAATATAATGAAGTTTGCCGACTCCGCGATTCCCGAGCTTGTGCGCAAGATGGAGCAGCAGGGCGCTGCCCGCTCCCGGATGAAGGCCAAAATAGCGGGCGGGGCGCAAATGTTTGGGAGCGCAAACGACGCCAACAGCAACCCCATGTGGCAGATCGGTCAGCGCAATGTCACCTCGGTGACCGACGTTCTCCGCCGCCTGGCTATACCTATTATGGCCCAGGACGTACTGGCCAATTACGGCCGCACCGTATCCTTTGATCCGGCCAGCGGCATCATGAGCGTCCGCTCCCTGAACAAAACCTCCAAGGAATTGTAGCGGCTTTGCCGTAAGGAACGACTATAAAAAGAGCCTTCTTTTACATATAATCAGCTATCAACCGTCTCAGAAAGGGAGTATCCGCAAATGCCGCCCTCCAAGAACAGCCCCCGCCGCGCAGGCGTATTGTTGCATATTTCCAGCCTGCCGGGGCCCGGCCCCATCGGCGTCATGGGCGCGGAGGCACGCCGGTTTGTGGATTTCCTGCGGGAATCGGGACAGACGGTATGGCAGGTGCTTCCCCTTACTCCCCCCGCAAGCTGCAATTCCCCCTATTCCGCCCACAGCGTCTTTGCCGGAAACCCCTACCTCATCGACCTGGCGGAGCTGGAAGAACGGGGCCTTCTCCCCGGCGGAAGCGTTGCGGCGCTGCCAAAGTCTCCACGGAATAAGGTGGACTATGGGGTCTGCGAACGGTACATCCTGCCATTGCTCCGGGAGGCGTTCGCCGTCGGCTGGGAGCGCGAGGGGGAGCAGGTGGCGGACTTCCGGCGGCGGCACGCCTACTGGCTGGAGGATTACGCCCTCTACATGGCTATCCACACCCAACTGGGGGATATCCCCTACCTGGAGTGGCCCCCTCTGCTGGGCAAACGGGAGCCGGGCGAGCTGACCAGAACGAAGCGCCGGCTCGCCGCCCAAATAGACTTTTGGATTTACGTCCAGTACCTGTTCTTTACCCAGTGGCTGGCCCTGAAGGAATACGCCAACAGCCGCGGCGTCCGGATTCTGGGCGATATGCCCTTTTATACCGCCGAGGGCAGCGCGGATGTGTGGGCCCACTACGAGGTGTTTCAGCTGGATGAGAACCGGCGGCCCCAGTTTGTGGCTGGGGTACCGCCCGACGGCTTTACCGATGAGGGCCAACGGTGGGGCAACCCCTTGTACGACTGGAAGTACCTGTCCTCCACCCGGTACAGATGGTGGACGGAGCGGCTTAAGGTTGCCTGCCTGCTTTATGACGAGGTGCGAATCGACCACTTTCGCGCCTTGGACGAATACTACGCTATCCCCACCACCTGCAAAACCGCCAAGGAGGGAGCCTGGCGCAAAGGCCCCGGTATGGAGTTCTTCTCCGCCATCGAGAAAGCGCTTCCCGGCTGCCGCCTGGTGGCGGAGGATTTGGGGGTTGTCACCGACGGGCTGCGGGGACTGCTGAAGGACAGCCGCCTCCCCGGCATGAAGGTGCTGCTCTTTGCCTTTACCCCCTGGGCCCAATCGGATTACCTGCCCCATAACCATAAACGGAAATGCGTGGCCTATATCGGCACCCATGACAACGACACCGCCCTGGGCTGGATGCGGGACGGAAAGGCGGACGAAACGCGGTTTGCCACGGAGTATCTGCGGCTTACCCCCGAGGAAGGGTATCACTGGGGATTCATCCGGGGCTTGTATGGCTCGGTGGCAGATACGGCCATTGTGCAAATGCAGGACTTTTTGGGCCTGGACAACACCGCCCGCATGAACATCCCCGGCACAGTCGGGGGTAACTGGGAATGGCGGATGGAGCCGGAGGCGCTCACCGGGCAGCTTGCCGTGGAGGTCGGCGCCATGGTGGCCCGCTATGGCCGTTGGGGGCAATAGCGCGTTCCCGAAAGCCATGGAAGCGCCTACCCAGGCATATCGACACTTTTAAATCAGAAAGGTTTGGTTTTATGCGATATATTCCGGTTGAACGCCTCACCGAGGGCATGGTGTTGGGACAGCCGTTTTATGGTAAGAAGTTTGAAATTCTCCTCGCCCCGGGCATGACCCTTAACGCCCTCCACATAAAGCGCATCAATGAAATGGGTTACGCGGGCGTCTATGTTATAGACGATTTAACCCAGGATGTGGTGATGAAGGATATCATCCCCGCCGATGTGCGCGTCAATACCATCCGCGCCAACCTGGAATTCGTACTCCAGGCGGAGAAGGTGGCCGAGAGCCCTGCCGCCCGGCGCTCTAAGTCCGCCCACAAGGTCACCAAGCTTCAGCAGCAAAAAATCATCACCCCCATCATCGACAGTCTGATCGCCAACGACCGCCGCGTGATCGACGTAGTGGATCTGAAGCCCTATGATTACTACAATTATTATCATGCCGCCAATGTGGTGGTTATCTCCCTCCTTGTGGGGGTGGTGATGGGCATCTCCGGGAACCAGCTCTTTGATCTGGGTATGGCCGCGCTGCTCCACGATATCGGCAGTTGCTTTGTGCCCAAATACATCTTGGAAAAGCCCGATAAGCTGACCCCCGAGGAATACGATATTGTTAAGTCCCACTGTGACCGGGGCTTTGAATACCTGCGGGAAAATTACGACGTCACCATTGAAACCTGCCTGGGCGCTTTGCACCATCACGAGCACTATGACGGCAGCGGTTATCCCAATGGCCTTAAGAAGGACAAAATTTCCATCCTGGGCCGGATTATTAATGCTGTGGATGTTTATGACGCGCTCATCTCCCGCCGCCCCTTCCGGGACGCCATGTTCCCCTATGAAGCGCTGGAAATTATGCACAAGCGCGCCGGTAAAGCCTTTGACCCTGATGTTATAAAGGTGCTTGACCAGGTAATCTGCCCTTATCCCGCAGGCGTCTTTGTCGAGCTGGATACCAGCGTGCAGTGCCTGGTTGTGGAAAATTACCCCGCCGCCCCCAAGCGGCCCCGCCTCCGCTTGGTTAACAACGCGTCCGCCACCCCGCTCTATATTGACCTCCATCAGGACGCCAACTACCGCAACAATTCGATAACCAAGATTATCAAATAAACCCGGGGACACAGAAAAATCCACTGTGGGGCGGTTCGGTTAACGTAGGGATGGCATGATGAATGACGGGGGAAATATGGGGGAGAGGATCCCCTGCGATGCTTCCAATTGGCCCGCTTTTTGAGGTTCATGCAAGCGAAAGTGAGTGCCGCCTGCATCTTGACCTTCAGCAGGCCACGCAACTGGGTGTAGCGCATTCCATGCTTCTCTTTGGCATGCGGTATCTTCTCAAACAAGTCGTACCCTACGAACCACCGGTACGCCACGTTTACCTCGATTTCCCGGATTGTTTGCCGCATGCTCCCGATATATCTATTATACCATATCGGGGGGAAATTATTGCTTTTGTCTACAGGCTGAAAGGCGAGGTGGTTTTTCCACCCCGCCTTTTTAGTTCTCCCTATTTAACACAATGAAAACGGCAATGCTCGCGAACAACGCTAAGCAGCCGCCCAGGATAAAAGGCGACGCTTGGCCCAATGAATCCCATAGGAGTCCGGCGATTACAGAAGCCGGTAATAAGCCGATGCCCACGATAGCGGAATGCAAGCCAAGGGCGCTCCCCTTAAGGTGTGGCGGGGACATTTCCGCGATTAACGCCCTCTCCCCCCCTGCCGTCAGCGCCGTGCTTATGCCATATACGGCGAAAAGGCCCCAAAAGGCAGCTCCCGAGCTTAGCAGCCCAATCCCCAAATACACCGCTCCATACAGGAAATAGCCCGTCGGGAGCGTATATTTCCGGCCGATTCTGTCCGACAGCCTGCCCATTGGAACGGATAAGAGCGACGCGACAAGATTGAACACAAAATACAGCAAAATGGCATCGGTGGCGGAAAATCCGGCGTTATATGCCCGGAGCAATACAAAGGAGTTGGACGAATTTCCCAGGGTAAATATGAAGGTGATAATTAAGAACCACCTCATTCTCCCATCCAGGGATTTCCACTTCATATCAAGCTTTTTGGGAGAGGGCCTCTTTTCCCCGCTTTTGACAAAAAGCACGCACAGCGGCCCGATGACAGCGGGAATCATCGAGATGATAAAGATTTTTTTAAAACCCCCGGAGCCATAGGACGTCATTAGCAAAAACGCAAGCAAAATCCCGATAGACGCGCCCATCATGTCGAAAGCCTTATGCAGTCCATACGCGCTGCCAAGCCCGCCGCTTTGGGCGGATTCCGCAACAAGCGCGTCCCGGGGCGCTACGCGTATTCCCTTTCCAAAACGGTCAACCACCCGGGCCAGCAGAATTCCGCCCCATGTGCCGGAAAATAAAATAATAACCTTGTTAAAGAAGGAGGCCGAATATCCAATAAAGGCAAGCTGCTTTTTGTTGTTGTATTTATCGGCAATCATACCGGAATACAACTTCAATATGCTGGCCAGACTCTCCGCAATGCCCTCAATGACGCCTATGACCGCGGGAGAGGCCCCCAACACGGACGTCAGGTAAAGGGGAAGTATGGGATATACCATCTCTGTCCCTATGTCTGTGAAAAAGCTGACCAGCCCCAAAATCACAACATTGGAAATAACAAATCTCTTCTTGTTTTCCTGCCCCCGCATAGAGCGCCCCTCTTTCTAATACTAATATTCAATTAAAAAGTCGACAAGCGATTTTTAATTGAATATGCGCCGCTACGCGGCTACGTCTCATACAATCTTCTATGCGCTTCGCGCTATCAAGCGTTTCGACGCTTTGATAGAAGATTAGTATTACTCGGCTTCGTTATTTCTGGCCGGCCAAAAAATCTTGAATGTCACTTTTTCGATTTCACGCTGGCGTTTGTAGCTGACGCGTAAGGTGGCTTCCTCCGGGAGAAAAACATCCCCGTCCAAATCCGGAAGCAGCTCCCGGATATTCAAATTCGCGGACTTAAGGCTTTCAAGGGACTTCCCAATCCCTTCCATAAGCTCCGGCATGTCCGCCTGCGTATCCCTTGCCACCCTGTACTGCTCCGTCTGGTTCAAATAGTCAGTCGAATTGCCATTCCCCAGCCAATTCAGCAGCGCGGTTTTGTGAAACCTCCACTCCCGGCCTATCTTTCTCGCGGGAATCCGTTCTTCCCTCAGCAGCTTAATCATGGTTCTTTCGCTGGCCCCGAAAAACTCCATTGCCTGTTCAAGATTCAGAACCTCATTATCCATACGGGAACCCCTCCGTTTCTATATTGTCATTATT
>Ga0153947_1000714_pt1 | contig 16361 bp, 16 predicted proteins | sample TSNJ031MetaG_FD_104697 | JGI IMG/M metagenome (GOLD analysis project Ga0153947, IMG submission 104697) | Attine ant fungus gardens microbial communities from New Jersey, USA - TSNJ031 MetaG | ecosystem: Host-associated > Fungi > Mycelium > Unclassified | place: USA: New Jersey, Wharton State... | reverse complement strand
TTCCCATTATCGCCATACTTTATAAGTATATAAGAGCAATTACGATGCAAATGTAGTTTTTCCGTTCCAACTTCTTTTCAGCATGGCTACGGGCAAAACCGCAACAGTCCAATGTAGACATTTCGCACTTTTTGACATCCAGCAAACCCGCATGGATACAGCGTTTATGTCACGCCACAAACCCCAAAACCGGGCAGGGTAATATAAAACCCTTACCTACCCCCTCGAACGCGGTTTTGGCGCGTTTGAGGCGCGTATTTCGCCCCTAATCGATACCCTTTTTATTCGCTCTGCTCTTGTAAACATTGTACTGGTTTTTGCACCGAGCCGAACAAAACGCGGCGTTAGGGTGCCCCGCCATGAATACCTTCTGGCAATGCTTGCAGCAGCGGAGCGGTTTTTTATCGTCCGTCAGCATAAAACTGAACATCATCTGAATGCCGAGCATCAACGAATAGAAATCCCATACGATTGTCGGCTTGTCCAATAGGGCGATATGATAGGTCGGCGCAATACCGCCGAAAGCCGCCATCCCCTGCCTGTATAAGTCGCGGGTTGTTTCGTCAATCTTATCGTAATCCTCATAGTAAAGGAAACTGGAAACAAAGGTAAAGGCCCAATCTTTGAATTGCGTTGTCAGCCAGTCATAGCTTTCAGCATATTCCCTTTGAAAACTCATATTCATTGCCATCGGGCCGTTGCCGAAAGTCGCGGCAACGGCAAGCATTTTCCTGTCTCCACTCACGTTCCAGCGGACTTCATCCTTTGTTTTTGTAAAATCCGGCTTTTCAAACGGAAAGAACAGCGCGGTATAATCGCCAACGGCCACGGATTCTTCTTTGATAAAATGGTTCTTCGGAAGATAAACAGCGTCATAGTCCATAAAATGCGGCGTTGTCGGCAGCGCGGTCATAAATCCGAGCAGACCGTATTTAGATACGAAATCCAAAACAGCGGTTTTTACCTTATCAGTCCCGGCGCGGTTCATTTGCAGCATACCCACATTGAGCGCGTCAAGCACCATATTATCAGCGTCTTTCAGCGGGTCATACACAATAGGCTCCGCTTTCGGCGCGGGCTTCAAATAAAGGATACCGTCTTTCTCCCGCAATTCATATTCGCTGAACTTTACCCAATGGGAACTTGTCTTTTGAAACAGGTTATTCATATAGCCCTCCGAACTGTAACCTCATTTACAATATGTAATATAACAAGAATATCATTCGTCACCGCCGCTGTCAAGAGCAGCGGCTTTTTCTTTGTCGTACCAAACAAGAAACTCCCGTTTCGCGAGCGTCATCATCGGGTATTCCGCTTCAATCTGTTCCCGAATCAGCGGCGCCAGTTTATCCCGTATGGAATCAAGCGCGGCGGCAAGAAGTTTTCTAACGGCGCGGTCTGTCTTATCATGGCAACAGGCGATTTGCGCCGCCGTACAAAGCCGTACTGCCCGTAAAAACAGGACTTCCTTTTGCTTGTCGGTGAGGCTTTTTACAAGGGCGGCTATATCCCAATCCTCAATAATCTGCCACATTTCAAAAGCGTTATCAAAAATCGTATCAATAAAATCCCCGTGTATGAGCTGCCGCCAATAATGATGTTCCAATGGGCGGGGAATCACTACATTCAATCCCTCTTTTATCCTGCCCTTTTCATCGTTCTCGCTGATTCTGTCCCAATGCAGCATTTCTTCATTCGAGCGGCCTATTTCGTGATACCGTTCCCGGCGTTCCCGGTTTCTGTCATTGTGATTCCATTGTTTCACAACCGCCTTAAAATCATCTTCTGTCCGGGCCGCGTCCTCCATGCGGGCGAGGGCGGCGGCTTTTATTTCTCTAACTAATTGTTCGCGCCCCATGCCCTCACCACCTAAAAAATAATTTGAAAAAGGTTTCTAAAAAGGTTCCGTTCTGCCCCTGTTTTTTCTCCTATTAGTGAGGGAGTAATTTATTGTTGTCCACAATGGATTACTCCTATCACGTTTCGCGCCATGAGCGCGGGAAAGGAGCAGACTATACAACAAGCAAAATTGAATACTGATTACACAGACAGGAACAAAGTACCAACACCATTTTATCATGAGGCAGGACAAACGGCAACAGAAACACACACATTCACGCGGCGTATCGGTTCCACCGTCTACCGCGTAGGCATTCATTTTAGCAGGACGAGCAAGGAAACGATGAGCGACAAAATTAAAAGGCTTGTACAAAATGATGTTTCGGGGGAGGCGAATCAATGATGGCTATGGAAGATAATTGCGGCGGGGCGTTGATCATACGCCCCGCCCGTGGTATAATGGCCTTGCTACGGATGAACCACTTGCCTGAAAGGAGTATCCTATGAACAGGCAATCGGAAAACATGAAAATCACGGCTTTGTATGAACGCCTAAGTCGTGACGATGAGCAGTCTGGGGAATCGAACTCGATTACCAATCAGAAAATTATCCTTGAGGACTACGCGGCGAAAAATGGTTTTGAGGATATCCGCCACTTCACGGATGACGGAGTGAGCGGTACAACCTTTGAGCGCAAAGGTTTTCGTGCCATGATTGAGGAAATCGAATCCGGGAACGTGGGGACGGTTATCTGTAAAGATATGTCGCGTATCGGGCGCGACTATTTACAAACGGGATTTTATACGGAAGTTTTCTTCCGGCAGCATGGCGTCCGCTTTATCGCGGTCAGCAACGGCATTGACAGTAAGAACGGGGAAAGCAATGAGTTTGCCCCGTTCTTAAATATTATGGCGGAGTGGTACGCGAGGGACGCAAGCCGCAAATTGAAAGCGGTCTATCAGTCCAAAGGTAACAACGGAAAGCGCACCACCAACGGCATTATTTACGGCTACCTAAAAGACCCGGACGACAAAACGAAATGGGTTATCGACCCGGAGGCCGCCGCCGTTGTATTGCATATCTTCCAGATGAGCGTATCGGGCATGGGGCCATTCCAGATCGCCCGGACGCTGACGCAGGAACAAATTGAAACGCCGGGATATTATCAGCAGCAACGAGGTATAGGAACAGGCAAAACGAAAACCTACAAGTACCCCTGCCGATGGGCGGGAACGACAATTTCCAATATCCTTGAAAAGCCGGAATACATGGGGCATACGGTTAATTTCCGCTCCACAAAAGAATCCTACAAGGATAAAAAGCAAACCAAAAATCCCAAAGAGGATTGGGTAATCGTCGAAAACACCCATGAGCCTATCGTAGACCCCGGCACTTGGGAAACGGCGCAGCGTTGCCGGACGGTGAAGCGGCGCACCGACACCATAGGTGAAGCCAACCCCTTAACGGGACTTCTCTATTGTTCCGATTGTGGCAGCCGCCTTTTTAATCACCGGCGCGGACCTTCGCAAAAGATATCCAAAGCCACAGGCAACATTATCAATGAATCGGCGCGGAGTGATTATTACTGCCCCACCTATTCCAGCACCAAGAGCAGGGGCGGCGAAGCCGAGTGCAGTATTCACTTTATCGGCTCCACAACGGCGAATAAGCTGATATTGGAAGCGATAAAAAAGACAAGCGGCTTTGCCAAGGATAACGAAGCCGATTTTATAAAAATGCTGCGTGAGGAATCGGCAATCAAGCAAGCGGAAGCGGCAAAATCCCATCGGCGGCAGATTGCCAAAAACGAAAAGCGGATTGCCGAACTTGATTTGCTTTTTCGGAAAACCTATGAGGATTTTGCGGCGGGACGGCTCACCGAAAAACGCTTTGAGCAATTATCCGGCGGCTATGAATCCGAACAGGCTGAACTGGAGAAGCTGACCGCCGAACTACGGATAGAGCTTGACGCTTTCGACACCGACAGCGTGAGGGGCGATAAGTTTATGGAACTGGCGCGGCGGTACACGGATTTTTCTGAGTTGACACCCGCCATGCTCCATGAGTTTGTTGAAAAAGTCATTGTCTATGAGGCCGACAAATCAAGTGGTGTTCGGGAACAGCGTATAGATATTTACCTCAACTATATCGGCCAGTTTGATGTGCCGGAAGGATTTGAGGCCGCGGACGATACACCGTCTTTACCGTTGCCCCCTGATGAACAGAAGCGGGCCAAGTGGCGGGAATACAAGCGCAGGGAACGCGAACGCAAGATTGCGGCGGAGCAATCCGAAAGGAAGAAAACAGCATAACCACAACCGCAGTACGGCGGCTCCGGGAAACCAGGGCCGCTTTTTTGCGCCTAAAATCGAAAGGAGATTTGAATTGTGGCAAAGAGCAAAACTGAAAAAATAGCGGATATTCAAGAGCAGATTACCCAGCTTGAAAATCAGAGAAAAAGATTGATACAGCAGCAAAAAGAGCAGGAGCGCAAGGACAGGACGAAACGCCTTTGCAAGCGCATGGGGCTTCTGGAAAGTATGCTGCCCGACACCATATCCCTCACAGATGAGCAATTCAAAACCTTCTTTGAAAAGACCCTTCTAACCGACTTTACCCGCAGTACGCTTGATACTATCGCGGCACAGAACAGCGGCACAGGCGAGAGCGCAGACGAGGGAAATACCGAGGGAACGGCGGTTTAACCGTCCTTCCCCCTACCCGAAGGGCGCACTTATATACCACATGAATGTGGTATCGTGCGGTCTTGCAGACAGCGTTTTGTGCCTATCGGCACAAAAGAAACGGCGGGGAACTGCATTCCCCGCACCCCTTGCACACATGGCGGTAAGCGATTTTTATTCTGCGGAAAGAAAATCACTTGCGGCCATGTCTTTTTTTTGCCATTATGCAGAAAGGAGCGCGGCACGTGGCAATCTACCATTTAAGCATAAAAATCATAAGCAGGGGCAAAGGCAAATCCGCAGTTGCGGCGGCGGCGTACCGTGCGGGAGAAATAATCAAAAACGAATATGACGGTATTACTCATGATTATACCAGAAAAGGCGGCGTAGTCCATACCGAGATTTTATTACCCGACAATGCCTCCGCCGAGTATTCAGACCGCAACCTTTTGTGGAATGCTGTGGAGAAAATCGAAAAGGCGAAAAACTCACAGCTTGCGCGGGAGATTGAAATTGCCTTACCCGTGGAATTGACGCTTTTACAAAACAAAAGCCTTGTCCGTGAATATGTAAAAAAGCATTTCACCGAACAGGGTATGTGCGCCGATATTGCCATACACGACACAGGTGGCGGCAACCCTCACGCCCATATCATGCTCACAATGCGCCCGTTTAACGAAGATAAAACATGGGGCGATAAACAGAAAAAAGAGTACACCCTCGACCGCAACGGCAACAAAATCTATGACTCGAAAAAGCGGCAATACAAATGCAAATCCGTACCCACTACCGACTGGAACGAGCAGACCAAAGCGGAAGAATGGCGAAGCGGATGGGCTGACAGCGTAAACCGATATTTGGAAAAGCTAAACCATTCGGAGCACATAGACCACCGCTCATATGAGCGGCAAGGCATTGAGCAAATCCCCACCGTTCATTTAGGCGTTGCGGCTTTTCAGATGGAGAAGCGCGGTATACGCACCGAGCGCGGCAACCTCAACCGCGAAATCGAGGTCACAAATCAGCGTTTACGGCAACTCAAAGCGCGGATTGTTAAGCTTCAAAACTGGCTGAAAGAGGAAACCGAGAACGCCGAGCCGCCCACCCTTGCCGATGTGATACAGGGTATACTTTCACGGCGGGAGCAGACAGGCAAAACAGACCGTTATCAGTCTGTCGGTAATCTGAAAGCCGCCGCGAAAATGCTCAATTTCCTGCAACAAAATCAGATTATGGATATGGCGGGATTAGAGGAAAAAGTCAAGGATATGTATGGGCGGCAACTCGATATTCGGGATGAATTGAAATCCGTGGAACGGCGGCTGAAAACCCTTGACGAGCATATCAAGCAAGCCGACATTTACCGCGAGCATAAGGGCAACAAGGCGAGAAACGAATCCGAAGATATATTGTTCGCGGCGGCGAAAAAGTACATTACCGACCATCTGAACGGTCACGGAAAAATCCCATTCAACACATGGAAAACGGAACGCGACAAGCTGGCCGCCGAGCGAAACAGGCTAAATCGGGAATATGTTTCGCTCAAAGACGAGGTAAAAGAAGTCGAGAAAATCAGAAAAAGTGTTGATGATATTATGCGCGAGGAAAACCGCAGGACGCAACCCAAGCGGGCGCAGGATATGGAATTGTAACCGAACATGCGCGGCGGGACAGGTTTTGGCTATGCCGCCGCATTGATTTGTTTTGCAAGAAAGCACCTATTCAATTGGGCTTTTTCTTAGCGTGTATAAAGCTATATATGTCATTCAATTCTTCATCGCTCATAACCCTGTAATGAATCCAACCACCATTTTCACCACATGGATAACGATTTGTCCAAAGCTCCAGCGCTTTGTGAGATAAGCCACTCAAAGAGTTTTCGACTGAATGAACTTGCTTATCGCCTATTTGAACGGTGACAGTAAATGCTCCTTTTTCAAAAAAAGCGTAGCATAAGTGACTGGATTTGTGGCTATATTTATAACCCCAACCGTAGCTGTTTCCAAATGGAAAGCGAATCTCCTTAGTCAAATGATAATGCGTTTGCAGATGTTTTTCCAAAGATAATAGACGTTTGTAGCTTTCGCTACCCAAATATTCCTCAACTTGTTCAATGGTCGGTTCGTTATCTTTATCAAGAAGCCGCTCATACATTGGACTTTACCACCGGAACCCACAATTCATAATCTCCATCTACACTTTCCGGAAAATACTCAAAATATAGATTGAGTTGCTCATTGGGCGCATAGCCTTCGTTTGGAATGTCTGTAAAGAAAAATTCGCCCCACGCTTCAACAGCGTCTTTATCATGCGGGTAACAGGCTACTGCATATGTCGTTTTAGTAATGGTTTTGAGAATGGCATTATCGGGAGGCTTACATTCTCCACCTACCTCAAGGCCAAGAAGATAACAGTATTTTTCATGTCCTTGTGTATACCACATTAATCCATAAAATCCTTTTTTGCTGCCATGTAAATTGAGTAAAACTGATTCCTTGTCATTATCAAAAAAATCTTTATATAGCTTGGAAAGGTCATCAGCGTTTTGTGCTGCATCTGTTTCAACGACATAGCCACAAATATGGAGGGTATCTCTTTCAATGAATTTCATTTATTGTTCCCCCATCAATTCCATCTTAGATGTATCCTATCATAGTAAATGCGACAACGGTATGTCATGTTTGAAAAATGTTTTTCGCTCAAAGGAGAAGTAGCAAATCAAAAACTCGGCTTCTAAAATTATAGCATATTCGCTTGTCCGAACCAATGAGTTTTTCTCCGTCCGTTCCGCCTATCCAGACTGTCAATGGACGGGTAGTATTTTTTCGCAAAGAGCGCGAAAAAATCTCCACCCTTAAACCATTGACAGTCTGGATTTTTGCCGTGGCATTTCGCCGCCGAAAACGGGGAACAGGATAAAAACAATCCCGTTCCCCGTTTTCGTTCGCTCCATTTTACGGCAAAATCGGCTCCACTTGCGCGGCGGTTATCGTTAGCTTTTGCGGGGCTACGCGCCCCGCGCCCCCGGCCTCATCCAAAGAACAGAATTGAAAAATAGATTTTGATGGGCGGTTATGCTATATTGTTCGTTAGAGAAGGTTCTTTTGTATAACCATTATTCTACGAAGAAAATCTCCGGCTCCTTGCGGGTCGAGTTTTTTCCGGCGAAGGCTTTCCCGGCTATCGCGTACATTGGCCCATGAAAGGCTCGTGCCTTTTGCGGACACACAGAAATACAGGCGGTACAGGAAATGCAGCGTTTTTTATCCGTTTTCCGGGGGGTTTCCTTTGCAATGGCTTTTGTGGGGCATATTTCAACACATACTCCACAGTTATCGCATTTGGAATCACCGGATGGTTGCAGTGGAATAGCACCCGGCTTACAGTATGGCGAAGTACCCTTGACTTTGATTTTTTCATTGCCTGAACATGTGGCGATTGCTTTCGCGCACTGTTTGCCAAACGATACAATCGCCTCTTTGTCCTTTTTGTCAGGACGCTCACTGGCGACTATCGGGAAAATGGAGTGCTGCGCCACAAAAGCTGCGGCGGCGACCACAACAAAGTTATTGGCTTTCAGAATATCTGTGAGTTCCAGCAGTGCGTCGTCATATTCCCGATTACCATAAACTACTATGGCGACGGCAGGCGTATTTTGCCCTTTGAATTTTGCCAGCATATCCGCGCAGACGGCCGGGACGCGTCCGGCAAATACAGGCACGGCAAAGACGGCCGGGCTGTCTACGCTAAAGGTAACGGTTCGCGGGGGCGGAATCCGCAACAGATCAAATTCGTTTCTTTCCCCATCCCATGCGCCCGCCAGCGTTGTAATGACCGACTTTGTTGTTCCCGAAGGACTGAAGTATACGAGATTTATATGGCCTGACGACATAAGCATTCACCCCTCTGAATTATTCGATTCCAACAAGCCCATACCCGGCATCCTCCACAGCGGCGCGAAGAATATCATCCGTTATTGTGCCGGACATCTCTACGGTGGCAGTCTTACTTTCCAAATCGACTTTCACGTCATTCACGCCATTTATGGCACCCAACGCTTTTGTGACGGCCCCTACACAGTGCATACAGGACATTCCCTCAATTCTCAATGTTTTAGTCATGGTATCAATCCTTTTTAATAAATTGTTACTTAGTTTAATTTGCTATGTTTCACTCAAAGCGGGATATGGAACCATAATCGAAAAGCGCGGCGGGTAGTTTTGACCTGCCCGCCGCATAAGTTATCTTTGGGAAACTGGCTTGATTTAGAGGCAAATTGTGTTAACGAGAGCTAGACTTTTACGCATTCATAAAAGGACTTTACCCTTTCATCCAAGATGCCTTTGATTCGCTGATGACTCCGTCATCATTCGTGGCTTGGGTTAAGCTGCCGGCTTGCGCTTGAATACAGATGTAAACTAAATTCTCAGCTCCGGCTTTAATCGCTCTCTCCGCAGAAGGGGCGACCCGGATGATACTTCCCTCGTGAATAGCAAATTCTTCGTCATCAACTTTAAATTCGCCTTCGCCGCTGATGACAATGTAAACTTCTTCATTCAGTTTATGAGAATGGACAAACGGTGTGAACTGACCAGCGGGCGTGTAATTAAACGACATTTCACAACCGGTAAGCTCCAGCTCCTTCCCTGCCATGATCCTGCCTTTTTCAGCTAAATCTTTCTGAAACGAACCGATGTTCATGAAACCATAGTTTTTTGTCATTGTAGATACCTCCAATTAATAGTGCTGATGTAACTTGAACAATTACATTATAACATGCAGAAATGTAATGTCAATCCCTACATCTTGAAAATAATAAAAAAATATGATACTCTTACTATGGAGGTGAGAACTTGCGTATTAGTGTTAAGTGTTCGTCGGCTGTCCATGTGCTGTTGATGATTGCTGTGTTGCCTGCCAGTTATAAGATAACCAGTGATTTCCTTGCCTCCAGTGTAGGAAGTAACCCTGTGGAAATCCGCAAGCTGCTCAGTAGCTTAAAAAAAGCAGGAATCATCGATGTCAGCCGTGGCCCTGGCGGGGCGAAATTGAAGAAAGCCCCCAAAGATATAACGCTTTTAGACATTTACAATGCAGTAGATTCCGCATCCTTGGATGAACTAATCGGGGTGCATAGTCATCCTACCCCACAGTGTCCCTTTGGTAAAAATATTGCTAATTTACTCGCGGAACCATATGCAGAGATAAGCGAAGCGGTACGTGAAAAAATGTCAGCCATCACTTTGGAGCGATTGCTTATACAGCTTCAAAAAATGGAGCCAACAATTTATGAGCAATTTGCCGATAATTGAACCAACAGGCCGCATTGCTTATTTCTTTTTTCGCGATAGGCATACTAAATCCAAGTACCGACATTCCGCCTATTCAGACGGTTAAGGGGTGGGGAGTACTTCCCCCCCAAAGAACGGCGGGAAAATCTCCACTCTTAAATCTTTGACCGTCTGGATTTTTGCCGTGGCATTACGCCGCTGAAAACGGGGAACAGGATGGAAAGTCCTGTTCGTACAGAGCAAATTGAAGCCCTGTATTATTTTTTAAAAAAATTGGACAAACCTCCTTGACAAATGTTATCGGAGTAAAAACGTCCAAAAAAGGGACTGCTACAACAGTGGAAATACCAACCGGCGGCGGGGTGGGATTGGCAATCCCGTCCGCGACGAGCCTGTGCATGGGGAGATACTTGTGGTTTATACGCGCCGAGAAAAAGACAGGCCGAAAAGAGCGGCTAAACTGAAGAAAATTCAAATCAGGATAGTCGCATATCCTCTTGCACTTTATATATAATGATGTTTTAATTATATACAGAAGAGAGGCTGCATTTTGGATAGTCTCGGAATGATTATCGGGAGCTATCGTTTACGCAGGAAGGTAGAACAACAAAATGGTCAATAAAATAAATCCTTCGGATGAAGTGAACAGTGTACAGGCGCTGTTTGAATATAAGCGGATCGGATCATTAAACGGCCAAATGTTGAATGTTTTGCAGGCCGAAAGCCGAACACTTGATTTTCATGTGCATGAGCAGTCGGATGAAATGTTTTATTGCATTGAGGGCGAATTTGACATTGAATTTGATGACGGCTTAACCCATATGTGCAAGGGCGATCTTATTATTATTCCCAAAGGGGTTCGCCATCGGCCTGTATGTAAGGGCTTGGTGAAATGCCTGCTCATAGAAAAAGAAGGAACATTAACTGACCAAAATACAGGCGGAACCTACGAAGGTTTGAAAGCAAATGGCGACGACAATTGAGTAAGCACAGATTAAGCCCCATACGTCTTGGCTGACCAACAGCAAAAAACGGGAACCTCGTCAAGGATAAAATGAACGGCTGCGCCGTCCTTGACATGGTTCCCGCTTTTTGCTATCTGTCTACTTTTAATCTATAAAACGTCATTCCTGAGTGCGTCCACAGTATTTTCTTTTTTGACTTTGTTTATTGAATATAGCATTGTGACAAACACAACAAAGAACACGCTGAAAATGCTGACTCCGACACTCAGCCACGGCAATGTAAAGGAAACGTCAGCTCCTTCCATTACACTTCGATAGATCAAATAGGTGATGACGAATGCCACCGGCAGTCCGTATAGCAATGATTTCAATCCGTAAAATATGCACTCGAAGTTCATCATTTTGTTAAAGCCGCCGCCGGTCATGCCTACTGATTTTAACATGGCAAACTCGCGCCTGCGCAGGTCTATATTGGTGGATACCGTGTTAAATACATTGGCGATGGTGATCAGCGAAATCAATATGATGAAGCCATAGGAGAATACATTGATCAATAGAATTATATTACGGTTTAACTCCTGTATCTCGGCGATGTTATACAAACTATATCCGGAAAAAATATCCATATCCTTTAGGATCGCGCTCATCTCTTTTGCCGATGTACCGGGGTCGTTGGACAGAAAAGTAAATGTCATTTCCTGATTCTGTGTCTCGCTGGATATGAACTGTTCATTTAACGAATAGGGAGCGAAAATGACAAATCCCGCGCCACGGGACTCCGAGATGGTTTTTGGCATCTTATCAGCCAAATAGGAAATGGAAATATCTTTACTAAAGGGTGTTCCATCCGGCGATTCAGATGGCTCCGCAAGCGGAAAGGACAGAGGCAAGCCACCTTGCAACATATCAAACGACACATACCGCCCATTTTCAGGGTCGTATGCGTTTATATTCGCCATTGCGATCATGCTGCCGGTATCCGTACCGCCAAATACCTGCGGGTCAAGCCCGAGCTCTTTTACATAACTTGAATAAGTTACGTCGTCAACAAGGTACAACGCCGCGGCGACCGAAACCGTTTCATCCTGCGGGGGCGTATCTCCGAAATAATATTGAATATACCTTTCAGTTAACTTGTCTGTCGGCAGCTCCGCCATATAAATAAGCATTTTATAATATCCGCTTTCGTAAACGCCGTTTACGGTTCTCATCTTTTCATATAGCCGGAACGATTCTCCCTCCGCCCTTTCACTGTATGAAAACATAAGGTCATATCCGGACTCATTGACCGTTGTTTCCACGCCGCCTTGAAGATACATGCCGAAGGCGCTTGCCGAGATGAACAGCACAATGCTGACAAACAGCGAAATCACCGTGCTGCGGTAACTTTTCCTGTTTCTTTTGAAGTTTTTAAGCGCTAATGTACCTTCAAGGCCAAAGAGCTTTTGTACAAGCCGTGAGGTTTTCACTTTTTTTGCCTTGATTTTAATGTCCCTTGTCTGACGGATGGCATCAATAGCCGACAGCTTCGCGGCTTTTCTTGCAGGGATATATGCCGAAATCAGTATAGTGACAATGCCTACGACACCAGCGATTATAATCGAGGATATGGATACTGACAGAGCCATTGGAACGCCTGACTCGGACATGCTTGCAAATATGCCGCTGGTCAGCGAAAGCGTCACGCCAATACCGCCGACACCGGCAAGTATGCCAAGAGGAATGCCGATGAGTCCGATACAGGTGCCTTCAAACAATATGGACTTTCGGAGCTGCTTCCCAGTTGCACCCACAGAGGACAAGATACCGAATTGCCGCGTGCGCTCGCTGACCGAGATGGAAAAAGAGTTGTATATCAGCAAAATGGAGCCAACCATAATCAGCGCAATCAAAATACCGCCAAGACTATATAAAACAGTATTAAAAGTGTCGTCCTGCGAGATACCCATATACCGAAGCAGGTCGCTATTATAGGTATAGCCATAGCCGCCTGAGGCAGATTCCGAAAATTTGTACGCGCTTGAAGGCCGTTTCAGCGTAACAAAAACATTCATTTCATCGGCATCGCTCTGAGCTGATATGTCCATCTTAGTGATTACGGTATAGCCTGGCGCAGAATAGCTTTCAAACCTTGGTCTTGCACATATGCCCACGATGGTGTAGGTTTTTATATCTCTGGGTACAAATTGTTCCGCCGGGGTTCCGTCTTCATTAACGCCATATATGTCGTAGGCGTTATTTTGTCCCAAGCTTTCGTCTCCCAACATACGGTCGCCGAGCGTCAGTACCAACGTATCGCCGATCTTGTAGCTTACGCCCGCATTGTTCTCAATTTGATCTGAAATGACAATCTCGCCGTCATTTTCTGGCAACCGTCCGGCGAGCAGGGTTATCGGTATTTGGGCGAACGCTGCATCGTCAAAAGCGGACACGAACAGATAAGGTTTATCCTCATTCCGGCCGCCTTCCAGAACGGAGTAGCCAATATTCTGGCTAACGGCCGCGGTCTCCACTTCACTTCTCGCGGATAATCCATCAATAAAAGCGGAATCAACGCTCAAAAATTCTACATGCCAGTCGCCATAACTGGAGATCACGTTTTGAATCATATAGTTTTGCAACGAAGAAATGAAGGTGGTGACGGCTGTTATCATAGCCGCCGATAAAATCACCCCTATTATGGTGACAATGGTTCTGGTGCGGTTCTTTATCAGGCTGTTTAGCGTGACCTTACTAAAAACATTCATTTGCGGATCACCTCATCTTTGGAGATTTTTCCGTCTTCGATGCTGATGATCCGGTCAGCCTGTATGGCAATATTTTCGTCATGGGTGATAACGATCAGCGTTTGGTTATATTTTTTGTTGCTCAGCTTCAAAAGCTCAACAATGTACTGCCCGTTTTTGCTGTCAAGATTGCCGGTGGGTTCGTCGGCTAGTACAATGGCAGGCGCGTTCATGAGCGCCCTTCCTATCGACACCCTTTGCTGCTGGCCGCCGGAAAGCTGGTTGGGGAGATGCTGGGTGCGGTTGGTCAGACTCAAAGTTTGCAGCAGTTCATTTAACCGCGCCCTGTTGACCTGGCGGCTATCCATTAAAACCGGGAGCGTAATGTTTTCCTCAACGTTGAGCACGGGAATGAGGTTGTAAAACTGATAAATCAACCCAACCTGCCTGCGTCTGAAAATGGCGAGCTGCTCCGGATTCTGTGCGTAAACGTCTTTGCCGTCCATATATACCTTACCGTCTGTGGGCATATCCACGCCGCCAAGGATATGCAGGAGCGTGGACTTTCCCGAGCCGGACGGCCCAATAATGGCCACAAACTCACCTTTTTCCACGGAAAAAGATACCCCGTCAAGCGCTTTGACAAGGTTTTCGTTTTTCCCGTATGTTTTACATAAGTTGTCTACTTTAAGGATTTCCATCATCATTCCTCCATCATTCAGTCGTGTCTTTATTGTATCCACGCCAAATGACACTTCGGTGACTTCTATATAACAAAATTGTCACCTTCAGAGTTACACAACCTGATGGTAAAATTTCATCGTGAAGCAAGCTCCACTGGGGGCATTGTTTGCCGCTTTTATCGTGGCGTTCTGTAAAGACAGTATCATGCGGCAAAGAGCAAGCCCGACCCCAAAGCTTGTGTCTTTCGCGTTTTTTCCCTGATAAAAACGCTCAAAAACATGCGGCAGATCTTCCATATCAATCCCATCGCCATTGTCTTTGATGATAATTTCAGTAAAGAGTGCGTTTTCAGCATACTCAATTTCGATCAATCCACCGCCTTCGCAATGCTCCATACAGTTCTTGATGATATTGCCAACGGCTTCCGATGTCCATTGCAAATCGCCGGTAAAATGAGCGGCTTCATCACCCTTCGTTTTAAGCTCGATGTTTCGCAGCTCCAAGGGAATTAAAAAAGGCTCGGCGGCTTTTTGCAGTAAGTTTTCGACGGACACAAGTTCCCTTTGTAAGACGACCGTTCCAGCATCAATTTTGGATATTTTGAGCAGCGTTGTAATGAGCCAGTCAATCCGCGACAGCAGGCTTTGGAGTTCATACATTAGTTCTGTATACTGCTGGGGTTCCAAATTAGGTTGCCCAAGAAACGACACAATCATATTGATGGATGTCAGCGGCGTTCTGAGCTGATGGGCGATATTGGCCATAGAATCTGAAAGATATACCTTCTCTCTTTTCAGTAAATCCGACTGTTCGCGAAGCCGCACGGTCATTTTATAGATTTCGCTCTGGAGAATGGAAAGCTCTCCTTCGTTACATATATTGATATCAAATGTATCCTTTCCATGCAGGACAATATCTATTTGTTCGCTTAAAAAAGCAATATCCTTATACCGCTTTTTCGTAAAGACAAAGAAGGCCGCACAGAATATGCCGCATAATATTGCCGTGAATATTCCGGTTACGGTTCCGACCCCAAATCCCATTATTACGGCGATAACGCAGATCGCGGCTAAAAAAAACGTGAATCCTTTTACCTCTATGTTCCTGAAAAGTGTCATTATGATTCTCCCAGCCTGTATCCGAGTCCCCGTATGGTCTTGATGATATACGGGTTTTGTGGGTCATCCTCGATTTTCTCGCGCAGCCTTTTAATATAGACTGTCAATGTGTTATCATTTACAAATTCGCCTGCAATGTCCCATATCTCGCTGAGCAGCTTGTCCCTTGAAAGCACAATGCCGTGATTATTTGCAAATACAAGCAGCAACCTGTATTCCAATGCCGACAGAAACAGCTCCCTGCCGCTCTTATAAACGATGCCGCGAACCAAATCAATTTTTATATCTTCAATATCAAAAATAGATTCCGCTTTTCCACTCCTTCTGAGCACGCTTTTAATCCGCGAAAGAAGTTCCATTGGGCGAAAAGGCTTGACGATATAATCGTCAGCGCCAAGGTCAAGCCCCGTCACGGCGCTGAGCTCATCGTCAGAAGCAGTCAGAAAGATGATCGAAACGTCGTTTTTTCTCTTAGCAGCGGTACATACGACATATCCATTGCCATCGGGGAGTGAGATATCAAGTATTAACAGATCAAAATGTTCATTTTCAATTTTCTCAAGCGCCGCCTTTTGCGTATTTGCAAGCACGACGGAATAACCTTCAGAGGAAAGCAGATGAGATAAATTCTTTGATATATTCATGTCGTCTTCAACTAAGAGTATTTTATTCATATAAGGGCCGTGTCCTCTTTTCTTTTGGGAAAAAATTATAGTCAAAATAAAACAATAATCCGAACCCGTCATCAACAGGAATGAACTGTCGTGATTGGTTCGGATTATATGGGTTTGGTGGGGAATTAGGGACTCGAACCCCAGACTTCTTGCGTGTGATGCAAGCACTCTAACCAGCTGAGCTAATCCCCCGTGACGATCATTATTATACCATTAAGCAAAGATAAATACAATACTTTTTTATATAATTAGGAGCAAGCCTAAAACAGGGGATTTAATCTGATAATATCTAACGGAGAATGATACATATCCCGCCCCCTGTGGGTAAAACGAAACCCACATTCTTTCAAATGTAATATAGAAGAAAGATTTATGAATGA
>Ga0153947_1000712_pt1 | contig 16391 bp, 15 predicted proteins | sample TSNJ031MetaG_FD_104697 | JGI IMG/M metagenome (GOLD analysis project Ga0153947, IMG submission 104697) | Attine ant fungus gardens microbial communities from New Jersey, USA - TSNJ031 MetaG | ecosystem: Host-associated > Fungi > Mycelium > Unclassified | place: USA: New Jersey, Wharton State... | reverse complement strand
GCTGTTTATCAACGTTACACCGTCCCTGGAATTTGATATATTTATGAAACCCTACCCAATAAATGAAGTCTGGTTTGGTGACAGAAAGAAGAAATGCTGCAGTAGGAGCAGAAAACTATATGACAGTGCCCAGTTCCATCTCTGAAACAGCTGACCAGAAGTTTCACTTAGATGACTTACACGAGCTTCAAGGAGGGTGTTGCGCAACGATAGTGATCTGATTCACAAGTCAAATAGAACCCAAAGACCTATTTGAAACGTAGAACACAGGAAGGTGATGGCTCACCAAAAAGCGACAAAGGTCGCATGTGCGATGCAGGTCAGGTACTTCAAACCTGAAAACTAGTCTGACATTATTTAGAAGATCAGTTGATAAGGATACAACGTAGAACAGACTCGGCTGCAGAATACTGCGTCGACTGAACTCCGATGATTGCAACTCGGCCCTACTGTCCTTCAGGGAATTGGATGCATGCAACAGTTGCCCACATAAATGATCCATCCGAGAGATGAGACCAAAACAGATACTTATCATCGTCGACGTCATTGATTGAGTTTTAGGAATGCAGTCTCGGTTGGCGCCACGTTTCATTTGATTATCAAAGGCTCTATCAATCTGCTTTAATAGATTCTTCGAGCTCCCAAGGATATACATGTGCAATGCTCATACTTCAACACTACTCCAGACCGCACTGAACACAGAGAAATTTCCGTTCCTACCTTGACTATATACAGCAAACACGACTCGATCAAAATAACCACCGAATTCTTTTTCAAGAAGAATAACTTTCATTTCATGAGCCACCAGTTGAGGGGGACATGCGTATGCACCGCAACCCATGGCACCTGTCGACACGGTGATTCATCAGCCCCGAAGGAAGTACCGTCTTGATTGTGTTTGCCCACCCAACACCAGATATCTTTTCTTGTTTTGCGCCGCAATTCGATATATCAGCTTGATCTTCCCTCTAAGGTCATTCAGATCACTCTCATTTGCAAAGCTCTGGCCATCGACCGTCAATCTGGGAGCCCTAGGCGCAGCTACAGTGATTACTGAAACAACCCTCCAATCTTCCTTGGGCAGATTTACGCAGTCATGGTCGAGATCATCCTTGAATATTACAACTCCCGGTGAGTACCCCCCTGCGACGGATCCTGGACCTAGATTTGGCCATGGATACCAGCAGGGTTTGAGAGTAGAGTAAAGAGTGGAAGAGTAGCACAACGCTTCTTCCTTGTTGGAGTTAAGACGAACTCGGCAACTTTCAACGTATAGTGCGCACTTGTGTCCTTGACAAAGTCTGCATCCACCCTCCAGCGCGATGCTCGTCGCTTGCCAAGTTCAGCACGACAACACTACCCTTTGCGTCTCGGTGTTCGTTGAACAGTTGACGAGCAGCAGTAAACGCATCGCAATTGACGACCGAAACCCGGCATCTGGCATCAGATTCTACGGATGATGGGAGAGAGGAAAGCTGTTCAGAATAAAAGATCGAATTTTCAGAAGCTCCATCTGCTACGCATTGTTTAATGACAGCCTCGGTAAATTCGAGAGTATCTTGAGCTATCAGTTGTCGGCCTTTGTAGGTAGAAGCTGGATAGTCAATCATATCAGGACTTTCTGCGAGTAAGGGAGATGTGGCCTCGGTAATCCACTGGAGTTTGAGTCAGCAGAAGCAATCGCCATGTGCCATGTGCGCAAGTAAATCTCCTCGGATTTATACTCAGACTGCACTATTCACATCATCCAATCAGAAAAGCCCTGTTAGTTCATCAACAGAATATTTTCCCTAGTATTGGTCTTGAGTGAGAAGTTGCAATTGTCACCTCGCACTTCGAGCCGACTTGATGTGGAATCATATCCCAAGTCGTACTTGGTGCTTGCCCTGACCACAAAATTCTGTAGGGCCTCCTCATCTATTAATCGTTTCTCTGCTCAGCAACGAGTGACTCTAGTGTTAGGAATACCATTACCTCCAATTGCCCTCAACACCTGTGATAACAACCCAGACATCGGATCAGTCCAATCACTAGTTCTCCAGTTTGTATCCCAGTGGTATAAAACGTCAACACTATTGATGAAGAAGACGTGCCCTCCTGTCTGAATTCTGTCAGCACATATCCTAAGAAGTCACATTGTGAGATGCACTGGATCTGTACATCTATGCAGTCGTATAATTCTGAGATGTAAAACATTTACCATGAATTGAGATCTTCGATTACAATGCAGCGAAGATCTTCAGAACAGTAGTGTGCTTGTCAACAACATCCAGTACCGCGCAGAAGTAAAATAAAATTTCCCAGGAAAATATACCTGCCCCAGTGAGGCTCGAACTCACGACCTTCCGATGCCATATATAACAGTCGGACGCTGTAACCAACTCAGCCATGGGGCAAACATGCATCCTTCCTCTTCTTTTTATTTATTATCTCCTTTGCATCCATAACTGACCTAATACTTTGCCTTGTGCAATGCACCCATCCATCCGGGACATCCGAGGAATTTTAAACAGAAGGGCATCTCACCTATTTTGGGAAGAGCCACGTTCAAATCTTCATCAAACAGGAGATATCAGCGATTCGGAGAGTAGGGTTCGACTCTAATCTGGGAACCCACGTGGTCGTAATTAACCATCCTCCGATGCGGTGCTTTCTCTACCGATCTGTGTATTCAATCACCATACACGCGAGGCGCATCCTTGCGCAGCACAAGGCTCCTCGTGCTTCCATCTCCTTTGTTCTCGCCTTTGAAAGCTGTATTCTACAACGAGTGGGACACCGGACTTGGGGTGTCCATCGTAAGTCCGAGGATTGATATCATTAATTCCCATCATGTTGAAGTCGCCTCACAGAGCATCATTATTGATAGGAGACGCAATTGTGTAGTCATCAACTGATGGAATCGACGGACCGGGAGGTTGAGAGTAATTTTACTCTCCTTGAGTGACAAATGGCAATTCTGTTTGCGAACTTTCAGTGTCAATATAGTCGGAGCCAGGGATGCGTGTTTCATTTTAGGAAGTATAATGAAACAGATGGTTGGACCGCGGCTTTGAAATATTCCAAGCTCTTTTTTCATTTCCAGCACACTGGGACTGTCTTGCCGAGTATTTTTGGCTGCCCATGGATACATAGTCTTCCTGAATAACCGTGCTGTACACGTCACACAACGCATCACGGAACTCGGACATTTTTTTTGATCCTGCTCTTCCAAGTTTTGATGGTCCCAACTGTCTTCCGTGACAAATGTATTACGCACCTGCGGAAGAACTCATTATGAATCATACTAACTCCTAGGACCACTTAGACATCAAGGACACTGGAAACACCGAGGCATGGACTGTACATCAACGGACAGGACCACTGAAATTTGAGAAAGATTGACTATTGGATCAAACCCCGAACTACAAACTGAAATGCACGCTTTGCCCCATAAAATCCAACAAAAAACCACGAGCAGACGAGGGGCCGGAAATTGGATAAATGCTGGAATGAATGAGAGGATGCTGTAGCAGGTGTTAAAGAAAAAAGAACGTGTTCTGGAGAGATGTTTAGAAAAGTATTGTACAACGCGCTTCATCATGGGCGAGCTGGGCAGAGGATTTCTGAATAGACAAATGAATGAGAGAAACCAAATACGGGATATGGGACTCCTAAATTGGCACATAGGTGTCTCGCAATCCAACATAAATAAGTATCCAAGAGGTCATGTAGAGGATGAGAAGCGTGAGACAAGAACGGCCAGGGCAATCACGGCTCCCCACCGCCATTTCTCCCACAATAACTGTCCCCACGACATTGCCCACCCTGTGGTGGGATTCCGGGCCTCCTCGGTTTTGTCGCCACCCGTCGAGGTTCCTGGTACCCGTGCTACTACGGATCCTGCAGCTGAGAATGTAGCAGAAGGTTTGTGCCCTGCTCCTGTCGGGAAAGAATCACCTGCTTTAGGGGCCAACACCGTCATAATTGAAGCTGTGGTCGTCTGGTTAGCTGTTGTGATAGTCAATGACGACTGAGGTGATGGAGATGCAATGGAAGTATTGTTGCCCCTTTCCACTTGTCCCATGTTTGGAATATCACGTATGGTCTGCTTGGAATACTACAAAGCCAAGTGAGATCTTTGGAAGTGAAACAACAGATGGTGATGACAACCGGTAACCATACAAGGGCTACACAAAAGCCACGGCACCAATAGGTAGACAGCATACCTCAGGGAAAACCTCTTTGAAACGAGACTGTGTCACATTCCACTCATGACTCCGTGCGGCATAAGCGCGTTTTACATCATCTGATGAATTCAGCGATCCTGTCGTCATTTCATCCGAAAGCATGAATGACAGAAGGCCAGTCAATCTGGAAAATGGATTTGGTTAGTATTTTGAATTTCATGAGTGACATGTATCATGATGGAGGAGAAATCTATCGTGTCATCACTGGTCCCACACGCTGGTCGTACCGTGAAGATTCCATGCAATGACAAAGGACCTTTAAACAAGAAACGGCCAAGTCCAGGAGAGGAAGAGTGATGAAAATGGGGAAGAGGGATATATATGCTCACATTGTAGCTACGCTCCAAGACGGATTCCACTATTAGGCGAATTCAATAAGTGTATGCACAGACATGATTCGAGAGGGTCATCCAAACTTACAGTTCCTGGATGAAAATCCGACATCGAGAAGCAAATTTTTTTGTCAGGCTGAAATCTTCCCGACGGGGTCAGCATCTAGATATATAGGTCAGATGTCAAATCTCCGCTGAGATAGCACGGTGGGGAACATCGTAAAGAATGACCAAACGCACTTTGATACCAGGAGGCTTGAACGGATACTCGGATGGAAAGATGAGCTGCCCATGATACTCCCCACCAGCGTAAGCCGAATCAGGTGGTCCACGCTAAATTATCTGACATGAGATTGCTTCATAGAGACGGAACTTCAACATACGATGATGTAGTCCCCTATAAAAAAGGAATAAGACACTTGTTCAGCATTCGTTCTAGCTCAAAGTTGCAGATAGCACAGTAGGGCATCGGCATTGAGAAGAAAAGGAGTGAGATCAACATACACATTAATATGTTCTTCTCGTCAGGTATAGCCCAGATAAATGGCGGCGGCTCCTTCTGCATCGTAACATACTCTTTGTTCAACTATTAGAAGTCCAGTCAGCACTCTGAAACCCATGCACAAAAGAGGAGAGAAGAGGAATGGGCTCAACGTACACGCTTGTAGGCTGCTTTGCTGGCCATCTCTTTAGAGATGGATCCAAGAGGGTTGAGTGCAAGGATGAATCGGATTGGAGGCAAAGGGATGGTAAGGTGGTGGTTTGTCAAGTGTAAACAATGCTGCCCCGCCACCGTGTGCCCCTCGTATCGCCGTGGAAATCGGCTGCCTTCTTTGGACAATATAAACAACTGCCAGATTTGGTACCTGCTCTGTTGTATGATCGATGTTGCTGTCTCAAAGCAGATGACATTTCACACAGCTAGGGGCATTCCGAACGGCTGTGGTTTCTCGCAACGTCATCGGAGTGAAGAGGAGAATCAACAATGTTCGTGCGTGTGCTTGCCAGATGATGTTCTGGCATTGCCATCACTGCAGCTGATTGAGATAGTGTTCCAATTAACTAGAATAAAATTTGGGTTTTAACTCCGTTATAAGTCTCTAAGAACAGTTATGAAGTAAATACGGAAACGCCATGACGTTGACATTCCCAGTTGCGGAGGGTGGTCGTGATCCTGATGTTGGCAAATGCCCGATCGCTACGTGACCGAACAAATCAAAATCAGGAGATGTGATCCTCCTTGATGTCAACATTTCAGCTATTAATCCTGTGCTAAGGCTGGGTCGAAAACTCATATTTATAACAAGCAAAATTTCAGTACATTATCACACCATGATTTTAGGCAGGTGAAAGAATGTCAAGGATAGCCAGTTCTTATGAGAGTCATGGTCCTTTTTCTATGCTGGAAGTATCCATCATTTACATGGCTGTAAGGGTTTTGAATGGGATTCATATGGCTTTATAGATTGTTGTAAGTGGTCATTCACCTATTTTTTTGAGGGAATGTAGAGCGGCTGCAGCAGCAACATGGTAGCTGACCTAGGGATTTAACGAGCTCTGAGCATGTCAACCCTCACTCACAAAAGATAATAACTTGGGTTGTGGGTTCAACTCAAGATAGAATTACAAGAAGTGAAAAACAGATTAAAAGGTCTGTTCATCTAATCTCCATATATATTAATAACCTCTTACATGACTAAATTATAGTCAGACGCTATCATACATTTCTCCTCCAGCTTCGTGATCAATTTGGATGGCTTCCGCTAGACCTGCACATTTTCAAGATCAGCTTTTTGTTCTTGTTTTTAGCATAAATCAGACCTACCAAGTACTTCAAAGAACTGCTTTGGGCCCATTTTCTGCGCAGTCATGGTATCTGTACCATGCTTCTTTAGTGCCGCCAAACCTTGGCGCATTCCATGGATTCCAGGTATTGCCGTAATCAAAGGAAATACTAAAGCTCAAATGGTAAGATACCATCATCGAGCCTGAGGGAAACACCACATACTTGCAATCTTGACTCCCAATCGTCTTGCATCGTCAACAGTAAAATCAGGCGTAGATCCGCCAGTCACAATATTTAACAGAATCTGATAGAAGGATGAAAATTAGAAGATTGGAACCTGTTACAAGTCTATGCGCACTGGCGTTGGTGCGAGTTCTCGGATCGCCGTTGCTAGTTCCTCCTCACTTCTGATACCTTCAAGAAATGCCACTTGGAGAAATTTAGTTTGTAGGCTGGATTTAGGGACCAGATTTTACCATCTGCTCCCTCTGCGACTGCAGCTTTCAATCTTGTCAGAGCTTCCTCGAGGCCATATCCCTGCGCAGCATCTGTCCGAGCAATAAGCACAATATCACAACCGGGAATCTTGGCTCTAGCGGAGGCAGCAGCGCGGATACGCGAAATAAATTCATTGAGCGGGGCAATCTGCTTTCCCAAAAGATGTCCACACCGCTTTGATTGTACCTGAGTATTGGATCAGTTTTATACTGCTGACTTGCTGGTCGGAAGTACCTGGTCTTCGATATGTAGGCCTGCCACCCCACCTCTGGCGTAAGCGGTCACTGTCCGAGCAACCATGACTGGGCCACCAAATCTACCAAGACCTTAGAAAAATCGACAATTTATGCAAACTGTAGGACGCTATCTGCTTACCCAGTATCGGCGTCACAAATGAGGGGCACATCGGGTTTAAGACCTGCAATCATAGTGGCATTCTGTTTCGAGATATCAAGGCACAGCTTCAGTGGAGAATGTCGATTCATCCACCTGAATAAAGTCATTCTGCGTAGCGATTGCGAGGTCAGGTTGACCTAGCATAGATGCGGTTGTCGCTGCTCCACTCATGTACAAGACGTCAAATCCAGCTTCCAGGGCCAAACGAGCTGAAATGCCATCATAGACACCTGGTGTACTGTTCAGCATGAAAGCTCAGAGCAGCATATGTACTTGCCGGGTGCTACCTGAAAGTATGGTGTGTCACTCTGGGGGGTTTTGTCGACAAAGCTGAGCTTACTATGAGTTCTCCTCCCTGCAAAAGCTGTCGTAAACGGGTGCTGGATTTAGTTTGTGAATCATGCAGCATTGTGTTTGATAAACTTCGAATGCGTTCTAGTTTATAGCATGACAAAGCTTCATTTCGGAGGTAGGAAAAGCATGTGACATGTTTTTTTGATTCAGGATTTTTATTTCGCAACAAGCAACCTAGTGCTAAGACGCGGAGGCCTTAAGCAGGGCCCAACGTTGGGAGGTCTATAGAAGGCATGTGACCATAGGAGGAGGGTGTAGGCGAAGTTTGCTAGTGGATGTTTGGGGTAGCGGCAAGCCCGGAGGGATTATTGTAGTAGTAAATAGAGAGAAAAAGAAGAATTTACCTATACCGGGTGGGTGGTGACATAGGCACCTTGTCATCAGATCCCTCATCAGAGTAGCTTTCCAGCCGTCTGTCATCAATGTGACATGTTGAGATATCGAAAACCATCGTCATCAAAAATTGACATTAGTGAAAGACATTTTCCTGGCTACTTGTATACCTCAGCTCTCATTGCCGTTGAGAGAGGTTAGTATGTTTGATTACTGAATTCTATCATTCTTAGAAACCTATCATTCTCGTTGCTTTTGATAGGCTGAGTATTATTGTACACTATCATGACACTGCATCCGGTAAGCCGGCGGGTAGGTAGGAGCTTGCAGTCTACCGCGTGATGGGTTTTAATGAACACCTCACTTGTTTGGAAGGACTCAAATTGCTTTTCGCAACCCTATCAATTACTTTGGAATCTGTTAGGATGCTTTACATCTAGGTCATATTTTCCCTTGGTGCGCCCCTCAGACCAAAATATACCCTGGGAGAGATCTACCTGACTTGGAAATTTGGAACCTCATTATTTACGCTGGAAGATTGTGCCAAATACAATTCCAAACTTGGACGGCTTCAACCATGGTCCTTCCAAGGAAAGGTAGAGTTATCGTTGACACGACGGCAGGTGAAATTGACATTGAACTATGGTCTAAGGTGCGCAAATTTGCAACTTGTGCCGTACCACTTACATATCATTTGCAGGAAACTCCCAAAGCTTGCAGAAACTTGATCACTTTAGCTATGGAGGGTCTGTCTGTCTGTCTCTTGCGGTGCTCATAAAGAATCCCTCATATTATGGCTGAAGGATATTATGATAATACTATTTTTCACCGGTAGTATCTCAACATTCACCTATGAGCCAAGACTGACAAACTCCTAGTGTATCGCCGGGATTTCTGGTTCAGACTGGAGACAGAACTGGCACTGGTAGAGGGGGGGAGTCAATCTACGGAAGTGAGCGTGTTGCCCACGAAGAAATGTGTCCAATTGACCCTTGTCCTGAGGTCCGTTCCCCAATGAGGTCCACCCTCAACTACGCTTTGAACACAGAGGGTTAGTTGCATTGGCCAATGATGGAGAACGAAATTCCAATACTTCTCAATTTTTTATAACTCTCGGTCCGTGTCGTATTCCTCTTTTTCCACCATACGCTCATGCTCTATCCCTGCAGACCGTGCCGACGAGTTAAATGGCAAGTGTACTCTCTTTGGTCGGGTGATGGGAGACACAATATACAGTGCGATTGATTATTTAGAGAATTGATTCAGAACTAATACGAGTTTTTAGATGTGTTGAAGATTGGTGAGACAGGTAGGTACAGACAGATGAGTTTACATGGAAAAGGAATGGATGATTATTCCAGAAATCGACAAAAAGACTGAACGACCTATCTAGTACGTACGCAACGCAGATTCTCAGTGTGCGTTCTTTTGACATACCAATAGCCCTCCAAAAATAAAAACAATACGCATCATTGATAATCCCTTCCCTGATATTCTTCCACGTATCACTGCGGCAGAACTGCGAAAGCAACAGGCTGCGAGGAAGAAACAACAAGAGCTCAGAGAAAATGAGCGCCGGAAAGGTACCAAAAAGTGTGTATCCGTTCTTCTTGCCACCCTCTTACCTTTGACCTTTGTTAGAGATACAAAATTGCTCAGCTTTGGTGCGGATGAGGAGGAGGAAGAGGCTAGTATTCCTGAGAAGAAATCCATGTTTCGACCGGATTGTAAGTTTTCCTTGTCCGAAAGCTAGCACCGCTAACTTTGTCTCTTGGACAGTGGTGGATCAGTCAATACATGACATTCCTGTCCTTTCGATCGTTGGTTCATCATCTGTACCACGAGAGCATGATTCTACATTAAAATCGGAAGAATCCAAAGAATTTAAGGTGGGTCCTCTTGGGTCAATGTGAATCCCTAACTCAAGTACTATCTAGCCTGACAAGTCGAAGAGGGACAAAGATGCAGATATCACGAAAATACGAGAACAGCATGCGCAGGAACAGGCTGCTGTTCAGTAAGCTCATTCTCTATCATGCACGATGATTTTTGACTTTGAGATATCCAGGAATGCACGTCATGCTGAGATTGAGAAGATGCAAGAGGAAATACGCAAGATCACTAAACGCAAAGCAGGTGAAGAAAGCGAAGAGGAGCAATCGCAAAAGAAAGCCAAAAAGTCTTTTTTGGAAGAGGAGCTTTCTAAATATTCCAAGGGTCGTGGTTTGCAAAAGAAAGGAAAAGACGGTCGGAAGAAAGATGAAACAGATACTCTAGCGGCCCTGAATAAATTCCGCGGCAAGTTACAAAGCTCCATGCTGTCTAGTAGTGAAGGTATGGATGTAGATGAGGCCATTGGCGAGGGGGAAGGGCATGACGTGGACAAAGACACTGATTTCCTTGGTCATGCCCTCCATTTCCCTAAGGATAATACAGAGGAGACTGATAAAGCTGAGAGGGATTACGAAGTGATTGATCCACGACAACGAAATGCACGAGCACAAGAAGAAGAGAGAGAGAGAAAGAAGGCTGCAAATAAGAACAACGGTAGAAGGTATCGGAGATGAACATTGTATGTTTAATTTGACTTCATACTTTAAACTCGGAAGTGACTGAAGTAGACATCAAGGGACTCTGTCAATGACTATGATCCTACTAATCGACCTGATTCTTTTAGTTCCAGTTTTTATAACCTATTACTAAGTGTACTCTTCAGATCCAATTCTCAAGGCCGAATTGGAATCACACACGCATTGTTACGTCTGCCGCTCTATGTTATCTTCTGCCAATACGCCTTATGGCTGTCGTATTGTACCACGTACCTCTACAGGTGGATTTCCGACATGGTCATCTCTCAGTTGTGGTCCAGCCTCGTTAACGACTGCTTGGACGATCTTTGTGCTCGGTCTTGTCACTCAAATATCAACCTCCATACGTTGACTCCAGAACTTTCAGGTCACAATTATCAAGAAATTTCTCTTGACGCTTGAATAAGCTCGGTACGGCAGATGGGACATACAAGAAGACATTCACCATCCCATTGCGGTTATCGTGGTCTCCCCGGAAGATACCTCAACTCAATGTCAGGCCAGTGTACTAATGTTTGTTCGAATATCTCTCGGCGACCTTGAAGAGTCATACTCCTGGTAAAGAACTAGTTGAACGATCAGATAAAACCAGTGAAAAGGGTGGAAAGGGTTAGGTTGACTCTTGCATCAGGCCACCTACCTTGCTCTACAGCAGACCATTGTCGTTTCAGTAAATTTACAGGAAAAATTGAGTTGACTAGTCTATGTTTTGATAGATTGAGGTCTTTGAATGAATCAATAGAACTCGGTATATGGGTAATCATCTGTTCTTTGATGGAGGGGAATGTAACTGGATATTATAGACAGTGTCGTTGTCTAGGTCAGAACTGGTTCTGACACAAGTCCCGGGAAACGTATCTTTACCCCAACCAGTTATGAAAGCGACCCTAATTTCCGAGACTTGATTGCGCCCAAGTTGACTGGGTGCATCTCATGCAAACCAGTATAAAGCACAACAACACGTGAGCATCTACATTCCAAGGCGGTGCTAAATATAGAACTATTCCTTTGATATGATTGCGGGTCTATCACTATTATGCCAACAACTCATGAGCCCCACGTCATTTCGCCGATCGGCATGCAGAAACGTGCACCGTTTGTCGTGATAGAAGGCCTAGACCGTTCAGGCAAAACTACGCAAATCAGTCTTCTCCACTCCCGTCTCGAATTAATGGGGATTAGGACTCGATTGCTCAAGTTTCCTGGTATGCGCCCCTCTTATCATTGTGCACAAATATTGATATTGATGTCGCTCTTCTCCCTTGCATGATACTCGACGGAATTTGTATTGGAATATGAAAAAAAAAGATCGGACAACTGCTATTGGAAAGATGATCGATTCATATTTACGCTCTCAGTCTGAGCTAGACGATCATGTCATCCATTTATTATTTTCTGCTAATCGATGGGAACTTGCGTATGCTGACTCTTCGTTAACATTTTTTTCTAATATTCATGTCCCTTTTTCCTCTTTCAGATCGACGATAACCAATCTCCTCAAATCAGGCACCTTGGTTCTCTGCGACCGCTATGCCTTCTCTGGCATTGCATTCTCTGCTGCCAAGCATTCCCTTCGAGGTACCTTCCCCAGCACCCATGGCGATGCTCTACCATGGTGTCGAGCACCCGATATCTCGCTTCCCGCACCTGACTTGACTATCTTCCTTGATATCACACCTGAACACGCTAAACTGCGTGGGGGATACGGCGAAGAGAGATACGAAAAAGAAGAGCTGCAAAAAGGTGTCCGAGAGATGTTCTATCGACTAGAAGAGGAGATGGCTTCTCCCGAGGATGATGTTGATGGTAACTCGGTGGGGAGGTGGATAGTCGTAGACGCTGGAAGAGAACGCAAAACAATTGCGCAAGAGCTTTGGCAGCTCGTGGAACCTCTCACTAAAGGGATTGATGGAGATGTTGCTAGATTGTGGGAGGATAAACTCTGTTCTTGACTATCTGCTGAATCAAGCACTGCTCACAAACGCTCGTGCAACAAGGAGATATACTGACACTCATGAGGTGCTATACCAAATACTCCTGGGCGTCGGAAGTTTGGAGCGTCTGGCAGCTTACTGCGCTGTATTGCCGCCAATTGTTGTGCTCGGCTTTTGAAACCCGGATGGGAGCAACGCAGACAATAATGCAGCTAGTCACATTCCCTTCTAGGACGCTCGTATATTTCTTCCATTTCTGATGGATCACTCAACTTTCGATGAAGACATAGATTGTCCAATCCTAATGCAAGCGCCTCGCTTCATTTCTTAAGGCAAGGTCACTGGTCTCCTGTTAAGATTGGATATGACAGCTCAATCATGGGCGAACAAGACCTCGTGCTTCAGCTGGTCTCATGTGACATATAACTTAGAAATTGATCCAGAAGTGCGATAGAGGGTCCGAGCTCGAGACGCTCAGTTCATGTACGACACGCGTCCTCGCCACCGCCCACGATCATCAATGATATGACTGCTTCTCCTGCTCCCAGAATCAATTAAGAACGTGCAAGATGTAATAGTCTTAGTGTATGATACAGTGCTTCGATAACAGTGAAGGAAAACAAGTACAGATGAATGAACCAAACCAGTGCTATCGTCAGTGAGCGGATTGTATTGCCCACCATTGGTCTGAACCAGGGGAAAATGGTTCAAGGGATACCTAGTGATAGTGTGAGTACTTTCTGGCCTAGATCGCAAAATTTTGAGCCCGACCTCGTTAGAATCTGCATGGGTAGTCCAAAATAGTTGTGATGTGGGGTCGTAAATCTAGAGAGGGCCTAATATGAAGGGGTTCCTCACGATATCCGCCAGAGCAGAACGCACCCGATACATGGATTGACTGACGACCTTAATCTTCCATCGAGCGAGAGGATTTGAGCTAGTGATGATAGCCTACACAAATCGTTTTGTTTTTCAGGTCAATAATAGGAGATGAGGTTACTCACCACTTCTCCCTTGAGGTCAGCATAACAGTTTGTTGCCGCATTTTGGATGATATATCGTTCATGGTCACCATTAGTGGTGATAGTCCACTAAAAAGCTCAATGGGCATTGCCAGCTACAGAGGTTGGTGTGAGAGCTCACCTTGGAGTATGAATTAGGGTTATTGACCAGTGTTAGAGGACACTCAAGTCCTGTTCTCTGTACTGGGCGGGGATCGACAATGTTGTGAATAACGTAGGTTTCCTCGGCTTTGAATGACATGGTGCTAGTGTAGAGGAGAGAAGGAGAGTGATGTGGATTAGGGACTGCTAGTTTGCGGCAACTTTATAGTCCTTGTCGGTAATCAATCAATTGCCACTGTCACCCTGAGAGTCGCAAGAACCGAAGTTGATACCTGTGACGTACTTGGCGAATTGACAGCGCAAATGATGTCCCAACCGATCGGTTTAGAGCGCTATAGTGAACAACAAAACTTCATGGATCTTATGATCTGAACCATCTGCAGTCAGAAACGCCATAAATAGTGGAAGAGTGCATCGAAATTTCAGGGCAAGTTACTAGAGCAGTATCGTCGGGATAAGCTGTACCATACTTCAACGCTCACTTTTTTTTGGACTTTGTGTACGGCACTTCGCAGGGTCAATTCTGGCAAGGATCTAGCTGTAGATAGCGCAAAGCGTGGTGCCTCGTACCTTCTATAAGAGTACAGGAACACGCTGGATTCTCAAGAAGTCCGATCAGGCAACCGTACCCTACACGTTGTTTGGCACCTCAGGTAGCTTTTCAGACTGAGGACCCTACACCAACTGCTATCCACGGCATTTCTCACAGTGAGGTTGATCATGAATCTGGTCACCAAATCGTATAGCCTATCAAACGGGTTTGATTCCATGTCCTTGTAAGAAATACCTCGAATCACCTCGAAGCAGTGCAAGAACTGACATATACATACATCATGTTATCTAATTCTTTATATGACGGTAGCGAACAGTGTCCATAAAACGTGTAGGACATACTTTAGGTATTGCTCAAAGAAAACTGAGACACGTCGCGCCGTTTACCGTTCCAACAATCCTTAAGTAGTGACTGAATAGTACAAAGATAGTGGCCAACTTCCAATCCGATTCGGGCTTGACTGCTGAGCATGATGCGTCCGGAACTTGTAACTAGGGACTCCTGCCAGAATTTCCTGAACTCGGGGTGGCGGACGAAAAGCTCTGTGAAGAACGCGGTCCGAGGGCAATCAGATGCCCCTACAAACATTGCTATTCCTCACAAGAAAGCATCTACCCCGGTGCTTCTCGACGATATCTGATTGGCTGTCGTATGATCCGTCCGCTTTTCGATGGCGCCTGTGAGGAGACAGTGAGCAATTGATCCAGCTATCGGTCAAGGCTCTAGGATTTGACGTTTGGACGTCCGTGACTAACGGGTTATTTGATCGGCACTCCACGATAATTTCAGTGCGTTAGCTAAGCAATGAACCTGTTGTTAAGAGGTTCATTAGTGAATCATAGTTGTCAAGGACTGGAAGGCCTGGCGGAGATTCAGTGGGGAGTGATATGCACACTGTTGTGATATTCTTAGATTACAACTTCGGATCTTCACCATCGGACACTTGTAACATATACGACTTATTACTCATTGTCAGTCTACTAGCTACATAGCCCTCCGGCACTCTACAGCATCTGATGTACCAACTATAGACTATAAAGACTCAGACAAAGACCTCTAAAATCATCATTTTAACCTTGCATTACAAAACACACTGAGTCTGGGATGGGGTACTGTGGGACGTGTTTTTGACCATAGCGACCTGACTTCATCCTATGCTGTTTCGATCACAAAAGCTGGGAGATTGAGCAGATTGCAGTGTATCCCGATGCGAAGGACATCGTCAGTAAGAAATTAAAGCATTGCTGGTAGCACTAGCGGCGTGCGCATGTTAGCTGGTTCATCTTGATCTTTGCTGGTTTCATGATCGTTCTTCTCGATGCCGCCGTCATCCTCCTCCACTCTTTCAACAAATTATGCGACACTAGTCCCGTCATCCTTGTCATTTCCTCGCCACTCTTTGCATACATTTCCATTAGCCAAATAGCATACACACTGGTCGAACGGTGCAGCGCTGATGGCGCCTCCACGGTATACGGCAAACGCCGTCAAGCTCTAGACACTTGCAAGAAAACGTGTGCATCTCTTACCCATTGAGTCTTGGTTATCTCTTAACAGGAAGCGCATTCCCAAACGTTCCAGGTCTCCAGTATCCCTCAAAAAAGATACGGTAGCATCGGTGGCCTATGACACGCTTCTCCTCATCCGTCTAGTCCTTGAGGACATCGGCATGCAACTTCTTGAAAACTTCGATGGCTGTATTGACTTCGTTCATCAGCGTACTGGCAGCGTTGCGCTCTCTGATAGCATCCTTCTCATCCAAATTGCTAGCAGCCTCCAAACGCCGTACAAGCTGTGCGATGATAATCTCCTTGGCACCGATGGTGGCCTTGATAGCGCCACAGCGAGTCTTAAAGGCCGCCTCACCCATGTCCAAGACCTTCCGCTTGGGATCTCCGCTCTCCTCATGAAACCTGTAAAGTGTTTTCTCTTCTCTGTCGGGATGGAAAAGAACATGCATGAACAGTTTGCCGGGTTGAGCACTGTCAACAAAGAAGAACATAGCGGTTCCCTCAAAGTTTGTCGTCTCGGCATTACAGACGGAGATACCGAGCGATGTGGAGAAGGGTTCACAAAGAATGGTAGCGGGGTTGGCAGTCAAGGTGGGTTTATACATGTCTGCAAGAAGCTAGTACTTGGATTCATATAGAATAACATGAACGTCATTAATCTGATTGTCCACAAAAATGGATCTGCAATATGGAGGCCAGATACAGCGGTGAGAATGTTGTGATTGACGCCTATCATGATGACAGCAGCAGTAG
>Ga0153947_1000708_pt1 | contig 16461 bp, 15 predicted proteins | sample TSNJ031MetaG_FD_104697 | JGI IMG/M metagenome (GOLD analysis project Ga0153947, IMG submission 104697) | Attine ant fungus gardens microbial communities from New Jersey, USA - TSNJ031 MetaG | ecosystem: Host-associated > Fungi > Mycelium > Unclassified | place: USA: New Jersey, Wharton State... | reverse complement strand
GCTATTATAGAAGATACCGTCGAGGTTAAGTGCCGTCGAGCGCCGCATGGTGGGATCGGTCTGACAATTTTTGATAAAATTTTCTGTATATTATCAGGTAGGAAGTCTAATTACCAAGTTGTTTTTCACGGTGATACGGAGGGATTGACCCTTCTGTACCAAGATGGGAGGACCAGGGTATTGGCCATCGACGGAGACGGTACCTGAGGGAAAAATGAGGAAATCATGGGACGCTGAACAAGAAAGACAGCGAACTCCTAGTGAAACCATCTGGGGCAAGGTCGGTATTAGCAACGTTTAGAGTAACTTCCTTTACGGCGCTGCTAGTGACAGCGGCGCCAATGGCTGCCTGGACGAAGGCGAGAAAAGTGAGGTACTTCATACTATCACTACAGTTGAGAACGACCAGTCAATGCAGCTGATGCGATGAGGCATATCTTTTTCATCCATCCTTTTATACCATCCATCCTTTTATACCATCCAAACTTTCACTTGCTTTTGTCATGTTTCATGAATATGCAGAGTGGGATCGGAAGTGCTGTTAGAATGGAAGTCATATTTTTAGTCAGATATTCACACAAAGAGAGTCTAAACATACCATTTTCAGGTAACCAACGACAATAACTGTGAGCTGTTTTGGCTCGGTGAGGAAGTTCTTCTACAAGGGATTTACACACTTAGGAATACGATGATGTTTGAATACACGGTATATTTACATGAAAAAAGATGTTCATCTGATGGCATTGGATCCGATGCGTATTTATTGGTTACTTGTCAGCGCGTGCTAGTTCAGCACAAGCAACTTAACTGGGCATGGGAGTTATTTATCTCCATGCTGCAAAGTAAAGGATAAAGATACACAGTTTCGCGCACGATGCCAGGCAGCATGTAAACCTCAACAGCAACCACGAAGTAACTCTCGCACCATGATCCGGGCAGCAAATAGAGGCAGAAAGAAATATGAAGTGAGACTTGTCGGTCCCGCTTTACATTGCGAGGAATACCTCGTCACCAGCATCACTAGAGTATCGTTTGGTAATTGGTGTGCTTGAGGACTGTGGATGTGAAGCAGGTGTAAACATAGTATGACCACTATTTGATGCTAGGAGATTTGCTTTTTTCTGGGGTGGAAAGGGTGAGAATGAAATCTGGAGGAGACTTTTGGTTGGGAAACGAGGTAGCCATGGCTGTGGGGAAGAAAGAGATTCAGTAGACGAACCTATCTTTAGTTGCAGGGAAGAACGTTCCTAGAAGAGAATTCAAAAATGTTCAAGTGTAAGCTGCACTGCGCAGAAAACAAGAAGAAAGGTGCAATATGAAGTCCGAGGTGAGGTCAGGACCATATAAGCTGTCTGAGTGCGATATAGACCTCAACGTACAGCAGCTCACGTATGCCTCAGAAATTTGTTTTGAGTCATCAAGTTATGGTCCCGTTATCCTCAGTCTCTTATTGGTCGAGATCAAAGATGTTCGGCGGTCTAATGTACGACATGAAAGCATCCAGCGTCCCACGTTGCGTACCAGGACTCAGGGAAGAGATGTTCGGCGGCACCGAGTTGAGGGAATTCGGAAAATAAGCTCTCCAAGATCGTGTGGAGGGAGTGGAAACGGCAAAAAAGTCAAGGTTGTTTGTGTTTGAGGGACAAATTCAATGGGAACAGACACTTAACTAGCAAATCCAATCGAGGAGCAATAGTCACCTTTCACATGTTAGTCTTCCCGCAGTTGGATGTTACTTCAGAAAGAGAATGTACAAAACTTACATGAGAAGCGAGAAAAATAATCAGCCTTGTATTGCTAGTGCATATGACAACCAAGGGAACGAATAGAATATGTGGGGATGGAAATCATAGTCAATGTGCGAAGCAGATAGGATAGGTGGCTGCATTACAAGCTAAGTAACGTACGTGAACACGGAGCTTGGACAAGATTCAGGAGTTCATTCTTGCGACTTGTCCTCCAAGACGATGATTTGAGGACGTGCTCTGTTAAGTGAACGACGTGGTAAAGGTTTGATGGGCCGTACCGGGACAAACGATGTGATGATCTCGGACGAGGCGTCGGAGTCGTAGTCGGAGACTTGGTCAACCTCTTCTGAAGAGGACGACGATGACGAGACAGACGACATGTCAGCGTCGTGATCGGTCTGAGTTGTATTGCTCCTATCTTCAAATACACCAAGACCAAGGTTCTGGATGCAAGAATGAGAAACCCTAGGTGCGTGTGAGAAAACCTACCATTTGGATATATTGATCCATATCCTCGCTGATGTGTTCAATGTCAACGCTCTTTGGGTCTTGTTGCATGCGTTGGTTGAGTACTTGATTAGAGCTTTGGATCTGAGGAAGAAATGCTTGAACTCGAGAAAGAACTGAGTTTGTAGTCAACAACGAGTTGGCATAGTTAGTGTTTGTGGTTAAAAAATGTAGACGAACGCTCAGAATGAGTGTGTACGGGGAGCATGGACTTGCCCCCAAAGTCGAACCTGGGTAAATTGGGAGATGCCTGCGGTTTGCTATCATTGTTGAGATTTTTGAGCAGAGTTTCTAAGCGCAGTCAGTATGCTTGTGTCGAAGTTGACAAATTGCAGCATACGAATGCGATTTTGCCTCTGGTCGTCGTCCTCGACGTCGAGGACGGTGGTGTTCTTGTCCATGACAAAGTGATCGCAGCACAGCCACACATTACACACCATTCTTGCACAATTCCAGTTTCTCCCTTGGCGAATGGCATCTCGCTTTTCCACCAGAAAACTCGAAGGCTACGACCTATACAGACATGTATTGGGCAGTCCAAAGTACATCGTGGCTCCCATGGTCGACCAGAGCGAGCTTGTGCGTTGTCTCCCTCATTGACTCCCGAATTTTTCGCTCATGTTTATTTTCATCAGGCTTGGCGGAAATTGTCACGGAGGTATGGAGCTCAGGTTCGTAACATTCGAGTATACAGAGATCCTTTACTAACTATCGGACAGGTTGTTTACTCGCCCATGATCAATGCAAAGGTCAGTCTGCCTCGTAGCTTACGTTTTCGTGCATTCAAATGGTACTTCAGATGTTTGCCACTCAGACTAACAAACACTATCGCGAGTTGAATTTCAACACATCTTGTGGCGAAGAGGGTGATCCTAGAATTGATCGGCCGCTTATCGTCCAGTTCTGTGCCAATGATCCGGAGCAGTTGCTGGCCTCCGCGAAACTTGTCGAGCGCTACTGTGATGCAGTTGATATCAATCTGGGCTGCCCTCAGGATATTGCCAAGAAAGGGAAATATGGTGCGTTTCTCCAGGATGACTGGGAGCTCATATACAAGCTTAGTACGTGACCCATTTCTATACCTCAGAACACAAGTTGAAGTACCCTCAGTCAATATCCTCCATGTCAATCTATCTGTGCCTGTGACTGTCAAGTTCCGTGTCTTCCCTGACATCGAAAAGACAGTGGAATATGCTAAAATGCTCGAAAGTGCTGGGGCTCAAATTTTGACCTGCCACGGTCGAATACGAGAGCAGCGTGGCGTCAATACAGGTTCTGCTGATTGGTCAAAAATCCGTGCAGTCAAGCAAGCTGTCTCTGTACCCGTTTTCGCCAACGGCAACATCTTGTGCCAAGCCGATGTTCTCAGATGTTTAGAGGTAACCGGGGCTGATGGGGTTATGAGCGCTGAAGGGCAGCTGTACAATCCTGCCCTCTTCAATGGCCTCATATCCTCATCGGTGTCTTCGTCATCCACATCGCTGTCTCTCCTGCCGTCTGATCCGAACTACCTCTCTGACGAGCAGATCCTACTCCGTCAGCCACGACATTGCGATTTAGCCATCGAATATCTTGACATCGTACTTTCACAGAAGACGCCAACAGCATTGAGTGCAGTTAAAGGTCACTTGTTCAAAATTATGCAGCCTGGGCTGGGGAAGGAGAAGGATCTGAGGGAAGGACTCGGGAAGATCAAAGTCGATCCCAAGTCGCCAAAGCCTGGATATGAGGGGTACTTGAGGGTGTGCAAGGAACTGAAACAGAGGATGGAGGTGCGTTAACAGCTTAATAGGCGCCTTGTCCACTGACTTTGAATCAGCGTGACGAGACAGCTGCCCATGGCAAACCTCTTAAAGACCTGATAGAAATTCATACTGCCACTGGGTCGCAAGTAATGCCTCATTGGCTCGCACAAGCTTATATTCGACCATCACCACCGAAACAGCCAAGTGTGCCCTTTTCCATGACGAAAATTTAACTGAAGTTGATTGATCAAATATTTGCAGCGAAAACTACTGGTTGATTGCTCGAGAGCAGGTGTGAAGCTAGCCAAAACTGATAACATCTCCGTTAGCGATGGTTCTTCTCAAACAAATTCTGCATCAATTGGAAGGCAGTGGGAATTGCGTTTCACGTGGAAGTCAATAGTAAAGGCTTGTTACTCTATTACTTTATTCGAATGTACCATCACAGCATTTTGTCTCCACTACTGCCTCATATGACTTGTCAAAATTTTATATCTACTAGATTTTCTCACTGTTCCATCATTTCTTCGGGGCCAGGACCCTGTTGAGCACCGCCGCCACGTTCTTGATCTTTCCTCACAGCTTGAACAACGTCATCCACTCGAAGAAGCATACGGGCCGCCTGAGAAAATAAGATGAATGCTTCCTTTAGAAGCATATTGAAGGAAGCTGCACACACCTCAATGGCAGTTTTCAAAATTTGGATCTTTACACTAGCAGACTCGTAGAGACCATATTCCTTCATGTCCACAATCTTTCCTGTATCTCCATTCACACCCCACGAATTTTCACCATTGGCGTGTTTGGCCTATGATGGTCTTAAATCGGAGTATGAGTTATCAATTAGGAAAAGGCGCACTCTAAGCTCAGTCAAGACTCTAATGGCATTTCCGCCGCTGTTTTGTACCAATGTCCTCGGAACAACTTCCATGGCATCTGCAACAGCCCTGTAGGGCCATCCTTCAATTCCGACAACTGACCGTGCTTTCGCATGGAGACCAACGCTGATGGCCATCTCAGTGGCACCACCACCAGGGGCAAGAGTAGGATCGAACACAACATTTCGAGCAACGGACATGGCGTCGGCGAAGTTTCGATCGATTTCATTGAGAATGTCTTTTGAGGGCCCGCGGAGGAGAATTGTACAAGCCTTTGGCGTTTTGCATTCAGTCAAAAAGGTGAAATATCTGATATGATGGAGATTCTCAGGACATGATTTGTCAATCAATTGATATGAATGCCGACTTACTCATCACCAATTTTTTCAATATTAAACAAACCACATTTAGTGCCAACATCACTTTCTCGCAGATCTTCAACCCGATTGACAATCGTTGCGCCGACGGCAAGAGCGATGCGATTATTGTCTGATTTACGAACTCGACGAATTGCTGTGACACTGTTTTGCACAAAGACATGCTGGGCGAGATCTGTAAGAGAGCCGTTAGTGTACAGAAGACGGAAAACGTTTAGATCATACCTGAAACTCCCTTTTCGGTAAGTACGAGATCGGGTTTGAACTCGATGATTCTGTGACAAAGTGCTTTAACCTGCTCTTCTTCGATGGCCTGTGCACGTTCCCAATCTGTTTCTTTTGAAAATTCCATGTTAGTCTGAGACTCCCCCTTCTTATATTCCAGAGGACAGTCAAGAAGTATGATACGAGGGTTTTTGATCCGTCGGCGCATTCCAGGATGAGTAATGTCCTTGTTGACCATGACACCATCCAGCACGCAACTGTCCTCAATTTCTCCTCCGGGGACCTTCTCTACACGAGCGTATCGTTTGATATCGACGGTTTTCATGGAACCGTCCTCTTGTGCAACTGTCCGCACGGCTTGCAGAGCCAATTTGCACATTAAGTCAGACCATCGTGCCACAAATTTTGTCCCGATCGAGGTCTTGATAAGTTTTAGCATTTGCTCGTCATCATGGACGTCGATGGGAAGTGATATCCGCTTGACAATGTCGAGTGCTTCTCTGAGTGCTTTGTTGTAAGCAGAGATAATAACAACCGGATGAATGTCGCGTTCGAGTTGTGATAACGATTGAGCGAGGATTTCTCCCGCTTTGGTCTGATCAGCGTCAATGTGAAATCTGGACTAACTGAAGACACACCGAGTATAATGACACTCGTTGTTCCGTCACCACACTCTTCATCTTGTGTCCGTGAGAGCTCAATCATGTTTTTCGCTGCTGGATGAGCGACATCGATCTCGCGCAAGATAGCATTTCCATCATTGGTGAGCCTAAGAGACGATCATTATGCGATCGAGGCATATGTTTAAGCTACATACAAGATGCCGCCCATAGGATCCAGAATCATCTTGAGCATGGCTTTTGGCCCAAGGCATGTTTTTATCACGTCTGCGACGGTCTTCCAAGGGTGGTCAACGCGGTCGACGCAGTAAAAAACTATGATAACATACTTTTGCGGCAGTGATATTAGATATCTGTGCCTTGCGCCCCGAGTGGCGCTCGGGCATTGAGTCTTGAGGGTATATAAGAACAGAAAAGGCCTGAAATAATCAGGACATACTCATTACGAAGACTGGAGTTGGTGTAGCCATCTTTTTCAAGGTTTCAACGCAAGGATGATTTCGCTGACGTAATCTGACAATTCAGAGTCTCGACGATTTGCAATCCCATAATGGACGCCTCAATGTCATATTTACATGGTTGCCGAGATTACCGGAAAGATCGTCTGACACCCCGGACCAAGTGACCTTTGCAAATGCAATTATAAATGCAAACTGGACAAGCATTGCGGACTAACCGCTATAGGAACGGTGGACGCATGGAATAAATTGATTGTGGGGCCCGGCTCGTACAAAAACACCAAGGCCTCGACTAGCTTCATGCTCCCCTCGGAGCCTATTTAAGTCCGTCTGTTGGGTTGCTGAAGAGTCTTCGGTTCCGGGTGCTCTATTTTATGCCCCTCAGTTTGGCGCTCACAAGTCTTGGACTTTCCCCCACGCATACACAACATGGCCAACATCTACGCAACGTACGGTGCCCTGCTTTTGGGCGGACTATTTGCGTCCCTGTATGATTTATCTTGCTCGCTATATAACATATCCGAGCATCTTCTAGGTTAAGCGGACTGGTGATACTTCAGGTCATCATTTACTTCAAAATGTATGAAGGCGATCGGAAGAGAAACAAGACCTTAGTATGTCTGTCCTCTTGCCCAGTTGCATGTTCTGATAAGGCACCCTTCAGGTGGCTCTGATTTTGTGAGTTATTAATATGATGGTGCACAAGCTGCAGTAATAGTGACGGCGGCCAGTTTTCTCGATGTCTTACATACCACGCTTGTATGGGCGAGTCTTTGGTATTATTTTATTCTCGAGTTTCAGGACAGTGAACGCATACAGGATATATATTGGTAGGTATGGTTTATTCTTCTATGACACCAGTGCCTTGACGTCTGCTCCACTAGGGCTGTCGCGGTAAGTAAGCTGCATTATCATCATCTTGTTTTAACTTCGAAATAATTTCAGGCTACTGTAACAATCACGGTTAGTCTATCCGATCTATCACTAGTCATGGACACTAAATCCAAACCAGGGCATTATGACATTTGTCGTTCACTGGTACGACATTTGTTGCAACTGGCAGCACATGGTTAACAGTCTGCAGTTTCTTTTCACATCGAATCTTCATGCGTATGTCCCTTGCAGATTTGCTTTTTGCTGAAATGCCTGACCCTCAATTAGTCAGCCGGCACAATTGGTTCTTAGTTGTTCCTATAGTGGGCTTCACTTCAACTGGTGATGACCTCTTGCTGACCTGAACTCTGAAAGGCGTTTTTAACTCTACTCCGCCTAAGTCAGTATTCTGCTGTTGTTTTGGCCAACTTCTTCTGATAACCAATGATAATTATAGTATCTGCCACTGGTAAGATCCTGAATCACGCCGCATTTTCACCGGTTCTGATTTTTCGATTCAGTGTCAACTGCCGAGATGTCAGTCATGTCCCAGCCAATATGATAGGATCAATCTGATGTTCCGCCTTCTCAGGACTTTACACAATAGCTTTCAAGGCTTCCAAGCACATATTGGTGTATGCTCCGCTATCTCGTACCGATCCTTATTTTCTGCTAAGTCATTTTGTATAGTGGGTGTTCACACTCGGACTCGGACTCTCTACGGCTGTGGATATTCTTGTTACTGGTTCGCTCTTTTTCCTACTAAAGACCAGCAGAACGAGCAATTTCAAGTATGGCAACCTCAGTATTTACAGATTTTCTTTGATAATCCCTTTACAGTCTAAATACTGTTATTGACACTTTGATTATCTACGCCTTTGAAACGGGGGCGCTCACCACGTGTGTTCCTGATTAAATTTATACTTCTGTATTTTTTCGTTGACCCTTCTTTCGATAGTGCCGGGACTATTGCTTCTTTGATCTTTGTAAGTGTCTCCCCAGACGTCGCTGGGAAATTGTCCATACCTGACACGGAATATCCGGTCAGTGGGTGATGCAAGAAAAAAACAATCTGGTATTCTTGGGATTGCACTTTGTGATTGCGAAATGTAAGTTCTGGTTCAAGTCCGTCTGACCTACTTCTATCTCCATGCCTAGCAATTCCATCTCCATATTTCTATCTCAACTTCGCATAAGCATAGTGCTAACTCATGTTGTCATTGCAGTGTATGCCAGTTCTATTCTTGTAACGTGAGTCCAAACTATATTGTTCTCAATGGTACTCACTTTCTGTCCAGTCTGAACACTCGTAAAAATCTTAATCGCACGAGATCAACTATGAGTCCACGTGATATCAGACCTATGATAAATGGCCGACGAGGGGATCATTTATCTGTGAGTGTTGTTGCCACCAAAGAACTTATCACTAGAACTTTATCCTTAGCTACAGCTGTCTTCGAAGGATTCACTTGGAAACAGTATTTCCCCTACACTTCGTTCACCAAAAGTGAGTCTTCCGGTTCTCCAGTCGGCAGTAACTAATATCTTTCGTCAGGTAGCCATTAATATCGAACGTTCTGTGCACTGTGAGGGAGGCTCCGTCTAAATTTACTTTTTGGTATTTAGTTGTACTAATTGGTTTCTTCATGTAAATTTAATCATCCTTATTATGAGGCACTTTTCCAACGAACCGTAGCAAATTGACAGTTGTCAAGACAATGCATTTCTAGATCTCGGAAGATGTATTTGGGACGAACTACAATTTCCATGAGGTGGGCATGCTTGATTTCTTAGCTCAATTTGGACTATGGCGTCAGTAATGTAATGGAGTGGCCAATGGAGTAGCGTGGTCAGCAATCATGAGGCATTTGGACGAGAGAAGTCACAATGGGCTGGAACAAATATATACGGGCAGGGTGACTCCTGGATGGGGTTAGACGACCACATCATCCAGGGGCTAGTGATTTATTTTTTCAAGGCCGGAGGACTCGGATTTCAAGATGTATAAGCTACTGATGTTACGTAGTGAAACCAAGTATCGTGGGACAATATACGTATGCATGTACCTAAGAATTCATTTGAATTGTGGTTAATCCTCAAATTTGTCGTGGAAGAAGTCCCCACGTGGTCAAACATAATTTAGGTCCATTTTAGGAAGCCAGCACCTTCCCCCATAAGAGCGCTTAGACCGCTCGGAGATTGCCAAATATAGACATGAGTCCCAACAGCATTTAGTTACCATCCATAATCGTCCATTCGTATCATATTTTCTAATCTTAATGAAGGTTTTTTCTAGACCATCGTTCAATTTCTATGTCTACTCCTATCTCCGAATGAAAAAAATTATACCAAGGCGCACATATCAAGTCTCTTTCAAAGCCCTCAGAATTATCATTATATTTGAAATAAACAGCTGCTTACAAGGCCTACCATAGATCATTTCACTTTACCCCCGGACAGTATATAGTCAAATAGTCAATGCTACAGGAAATTCTCCGGGAAAGACTCCACTCCGCGCCTGCCACACAATGCAGAGAGTTGCACTTGATAAAATAAGGAGCTCGACCGGGATGAGTGTGAGATCATCATTTGGCTATAGACTACCCGGGGGTAAATCAAAATGTTGACATGAGAATGAATTCCACTATGAAAAGATCAATTACTGAAAAATAAATTCTTAAAGGTAGGAGTCAACGCGCGCCATAAGACGATCGGTGTGGGGTTTCGGTGAAACATCTTGCGCAAGATTTATTTTCGGCCATTCACCCCGCTCATAATTCTAAACGTGCATTACTATTCCGCAGGTCCCTAAGAAGGGCCATCACCCTGAATGTTTTTGATAGACGCTGTCTTTAATCTGATTTTTCCATAGGGGCAGCAGTAGCGTCCATAACCACAGGAGGAGAGCGAGCGCAAAGACAGTATGAGTGATTTTCATCGGTATGTGATATTGGAGATGAAAGAAAATAACGGCCAGTGATCCTTAAATACATTCTTTCTCCGTGTCACCAACGTTGTTCGACATACAACAAGTCAACGTCGATCTATATGTGCTGTGTTCGCGACGGCGTCTAGGGTACTCCTAATGAGCATAACTCCTGTCAGGGATGTGTGGAGGATATGAACTGAATGTGTGGGGTGACGAAGCCAATATTGAGAATATGGCTTGAGCATCTTGCATTGATTATTTCCCCTCATGTTGCACAGGTTAGTATTATCAAGTAAGGAGGCCTTTGAGCACAGAAACTTTAATGCTTAACCTGCTTTGTGGACTGTTTGCTAAGTTCAGCTGTCGAATACTATAGGTGCAGTGATAGATTTGTTATGTAGTGATGACACTGTCAAAATGACGGCTAAATGCACAGAAGTGAGGTGTCTACTAAAATCGTAAGCCTACTAATCAGTGATGAAAATCAAATGAAAATAATATTTTCATAAGAAATACATTAGATCTTTATCTGCATGACGATTACATGCATCAGGATACAAACATGGCCCATCTTTACATATTTATGATAGATTATTTCGTACACTGGGTGGACAAATAATCAATTCATAAAATGAGGTCACTCATGTCCTGTTGAATAAGGAGCTGTTCTATTTCGAGCGACAGCTTGGACGATTGTTTATTATTATTATTATTATTGTACTGATACAATGGACAGTGTAGTTATTGTGCTGTATATACAGTACTGGAATGATAGATGACCTGTGCGCGTTTGCCGCGGTCTAGTTTTCCTCAGCTTTATCCAACATGTCTGTGGTTCATCTGATTTAATTTTCACCCGGAAAATCATGTAAATAAGTGTTGAAGCGGTCTAGTAACCCAAGCGCGATCTTCGGCTCGTCGTTTGGCCAGTGTTGATGTTGTCGCAAGACAGTCTAGGTCTGGGATTTCATGACTCACATTTACACTTACCCTGCATATTTATACAAGACGGCATCCGTAGTATATTCCCTCAGTCGTTTACCATTTGGGTGACGCCTGAGCTCTTGTATCTTTTAATAAGTTAACCAGGGTGAATAAATGAACAAAGTCCATTATGAACATATCCGGAAAAGGGGAGCCGAGAGTAACGACGTCTTGGTCAGATCTTTGCCTTAGGACAGGGAAAGGAAGTTGAAGCTGAAACCGATAACAACGGTGTACAGTATAAAACACTGGTCATGAAGTTTCTACCTAGACTAAGGGTCGGATACAATAACGCAGCATGGAATTCAGTGCATTTGGAGGTTAGGCTATAAACTGATGCTAGGTAATGACTAGGGCTGTCTGAATTCAAAGTCAATAGTCCTGACGACAAAGCGCTACAAGACGGTTAGGGCATGGCACTATCTGCATCCTATGTTACAACTATCACCAATAATACCGGTGTAAGCGTTGAATTACTTGTAAAGAGAGCGACACAGATGTCTGCATCGCGCTACAGATAGAGATATAATCTAAAATCGATACTAACTAACAGGACAATCTATCACACAATATCGGGGCCAACCGAGGTTAAGTCTTCTTTTTTTTAACCGTCCTCTTCCCTGTGCTTGCGGGCGTTGAAGTTCTTGAGGATGCTTCTTTTTCTTTCTGATCATTCTTTATCACCTCGTCAATCCCACGTTTCTAAAAAATTAAATCAATCTCAAATCACATAACAGGACATCGGCACACACCTTTCCCTTCGTACTCTTCTTAGCAGCCTCCTCCTGTGCCTCCATCTCTGCCTCCTTTTCAATCATACTCAAAAGTGTATTACATCTTCTTTGCAATTCCTGAGGACTCCGGCTCTTGAAGAACCAATCAAATCGAAACACAGGAAATTCTGTTATATCCTTCTTAATCCTCTCGTACACATCATCCGTCTGCATCCCGTAATGGAACAACCGGCATAGTAGATATCGATCTTCTTCTTCAGAGTAAACTTTGCCTTTGGTCGTTGGATAATTGAGCTCGAGTTCTTGCATTGGCCAACGGACGGAGTTGATTTTTTTACCAAGTAGATATTCGAGGGTGTCACGTTTGGTACGCTTCGCTTCGCCTTCGGAGATACGTTGGTGAATTCGTTGATACTCGGGCAGCGTTTTCCATTTCTTGATAAATACTTTGTAATAAATCTCGACTTCTTCTGGGATCTTGTCTTGAATTTCAGCGGCATAAACGCTCATAGGCTGATCCCTGCACATTTTCGGTATCAAAACCATAAAAATGGAATGCAGCCATAACACACCAGCCGTGAGTTTCCAAACCTCTAACAAACTGTTGGAAATCCCTCCTGCTCCAGTCTCCGAAACCCTGTTGTGCATATTCCTCCTTCAACGCCATCTCCTCCTCCGTTAGTGGCTCAGCAGTATCAATGAACTCCTGTGCCGCCAAACGTTCTTCCTCGAGCTTCTCCGGCGTATCGTCTTCGCCTGGCTCGCGAGGGGCAGCGGGAATACCATTGAGTCTCTGCAAGGATGAATGAATAAACAATTCAGTGACAGCCCGGACTAGTGACCATGCCTTGTATACGGCTAATTCTCGTTCTTGTAATACAGTAAGCTCAGGTGGGAAGAACTGAAAGTCTTGACTATTCGTTGTTTGTCAGCAGCACACAAAAACTACAGGAAAAAAAATACTTACACAGTAATTTGTTTAGGTGCTCTTGGCATCTTCGGCCCTTTCTCAACTTTGGATGTCCCAACTCGCAATGTATCCTTGAAGTAACTATCAACCGAATAATTTGTCTTGCGTTCCCTCTTAGACAATGAAAGAAGATTCAAGCTCAATTGTTTGCGTTGCTAGAAACAAAAGAACATAGAGTTAGCGTTGACAAAACGGAGAGGATAAATTAAACTCACTCCTGCTCGAAAATCTTCTCCCTCCCACTGTTGCACTGACGCGTCTGATTTGAAATTACTCAAATCCTCAAGATTGAGACCTTCATATTTCGAGTTGAGCTCAGCAGTGCGTTCTTCTCCTCGTTGGATGATAGCTTCAATATCATCATTGACGAGTAGACTAGATTTCTTGAATTATTAACAAGTTCTACCTGTGGTTTGACGACACTCGTACTTATCCTGCGAGTTGATAATTTTGTCAGCACCATGAGTGATCATTTCAAGAAGCTCTTCCTTATTTGCGGCAGCTATTGAACATCCCATGATCAGTATCTAACCGGATGAACAGTGATAAACTCACTCTTCGCAGCCTGTTGAGCTCTCCCTTGTTGGATTACTAGCTGATCCAACCTTAACTTCTGCGCCGCTCTCTCCAGCATCCTCTCCTCTACACTTCCCTCTGTAACAAATCGAAACACATAAACCTGTTTTGTCTGCCCAATTCGATGAGCTCGATCCATGGCTTGTAGATCAGCTTGAGGATTCCTTTGTGCATTTGGATTCGCGTCAGCGGATATTCGAGTAAGGAGGCAAAAGAAATTGACTTACCAATCACTATCGTATAACACCACGATATCCGCCGTTGTCAAATTGATACCTAATCCTCCCGCACGTGTCGTCAATAAGAAAATGAACTTCTCCGAGCCAGGTTTATTATATTCATCAATTGCGAGAATTCGATCTTCGTGTGCAGTACCACCATCAATACGGCAGTATTCTAGTCAATAAACTTAAGAACAATGTCCATTCAATAAAGGAAAAGAGCTTACTGTGACCTCGGAACAAACAGTAATCTTCCAAAATATCTAATACCCTACTCATTTGACTGAAAATCAACACTCTAGACCCTTTCACTTTCATAGTTTGAAGCAATTTGTCAAGAATGATCATCTTTCCGGAGTTTTCTATAATGTGTTCGTCAGTTGTGTATGGTGGACCAGGTTCAGCACCGTCGAAGAGGTAAGGATGGCAGGTGACTTTGCGAAGCTAATGGTTTAGCTATTAGTACAAAGATCATGAAAAGAAGAGAATCCTGCCCACCTGCATTACCATGTTCATGAGTCTTGTCTTTCCTTCTTTCTTGCCAGTCAAACCATTCACTGCATCGATATCTTTCTCAAGTACCGACCGGTACCACTTCCTCTGCATATCACTAAGACCAACATAAATGTTAATTTCTTTCTCTGAAACAGACTGTCAGTGGTAAGGGATAAACAAAAAGGAACAAAAGACGCACTGGGCAATAGATTCTTCTCGACGTCCGACTTGACTCTGCGTAACAAAAATGGCCGTAAAATTTTATGCAAAGCCTCGACAACCTTTTTACTCCTCTCCTCCTCCTCCTCCTTTTCTGTAGCATCTTTATGTAGAAATGCGTCAAGATCCTCATATTGGACAAAAATCTCAGGGCATATGAAATTCAGAAGAGCGAACAATTCCTTCAAATTATTCTGCAATGGCGTGCCTGTGATCAACAAGCGTCCTCGTGACGAAAACGCACGGACAATTTGTGAAAGGATGGAATCGACATTCTTGATACGGTGCGCTTCGTCAATGACAATGTATTCAAATGAGAATTTCTTGAGAATTGATTTCTCGATTAGACACATTTCATATGTTGTAATGCAGACTTCGAAATCTTGAGGTAGAAGGCGGTTAGCGATAGTTTCCGCACGCTCTTCTTTGTTTCCAGCGAGGAGAACGGACTTGAAGTCGGGTGTCCATTTTGAGAATTCACGAGCCCAATTTTGGAGAGTGGATTTCGGGACGACGATGAGGTGTGGGCCGGAAATGTCGCGGTAATGTTTGAGGTAAGCGAGGAAAGAGATGGTTTGTAATGTTTTACCAAGACCCTGTTCATTCAGTTCAGTCATACAGTATACACACAAGCACTAGAAGAGTCACCATCTCATCAGCAAGGATACCATTCAGGCCATTATGGTGGAGAGAGACCATCCAATTTAGGCCTTGCAGCTGGTATGCACGCATAATGCCATGAATAACTATGTCGATGATACATCAAACCAACTCCATAGAGGACTACAGAACGCTGCTCACAGCTGGGAGATTCCTCAAAGACAACTGGCTGGTCATTCCCGTCCATACCTAATTCGCCATCTTTCAGCAATTCTTCGTCTTCCTCCTTCTCTGACCGTCGATGACGAGCGCTGCTATCACTGTATAATTTGAGACAAATGATATTAGAGGAGTAGGAAATGGACTGACATTACTTTTTTTCGACCACGGCCTTTCGGTTTAGGTTGGGCATCCATCAACGCGGCATATTCGGGGTCTCGAGTCCTCTGTCAAACAATAAACGAGAGATTGCACGAAAGAGCTATTGATTGACCTTGATGTCGACAAAGTATTTGAAAAGCTCAGTCTGACCAAGAAGATAAGAGTATCGCTTCACAGCATCTGCCAGCTATCAAGGGGTAAGCAAAATCCAGAGAACCGTGCAGACCCACTCGCCTTTGCCTTGTCCATCTCCTCGCGTTTCTTTTGTAACTGATTCTCGTCAGCTTTCCGCTTTTGTTTTTGCGCTTTCCGCTCTGCTCGTTTCTCTTGCTGAGTCTGGCCCCGTGTCAAGTTCTATTCGTTGTATTGATACCTGCTAAACACAAAAAAGCATCGACGCACCTGCCCTTCATCTTCCTCACTGATTAGTTCATCTTCTTCCATAGCATCGTCAACGTATTCACTCTCTCCATCAGCGCCTTGGCTCGGCTGAAAGAGCTGTTAATGAGCGGTGGCAGTTGAGAGGGCCTGATACTTGCTTGGCGAGACACAATGTTACTCGGAACGACATCGCTCAGAATGTCATCATCCCTCAGTTCGCTTATTGTAAATTTCTGTCGAGATCATCATGAGACAAAAGGCAGGAAAAACAGAAGTACAAAAGACAAACACTCATAATGGGAGGAAGTGGAAGGGTGACAGCGCGTCGAGAGTTTTCTCATCACTTAGTTGGTCACAATTTACCGCTATGCATCTATTTTAAACAATATAATAATTCCTGTATCACATGATATACATCAGACCAATTTCAAGGCAATCACACTGAAATTTATTGTAGTGGATAATTTCAGGAAAATATCCAATTCTGGAACTCAAGCTCTCCCTGGTAGAAAGTCTTATCAAGATCAATTGGATAAATAT
>Ga0153947_1000704_pt1 | contig 16499 bp, 16 predicted proteins | sample TSNJ031MetaG_FD_104697 | JGI IMG/M metagenome (GOLD analysis project Ga0153947, IMG submission 104697) | Attine ant fungus gardens microbial communities from New Jersey, USA - TSNJ031 MetaG | ecosystem: Host-associated > Fungi > Mycelium > Unclassified | place: USA: New Jersey, Wharton State... | reverse complement strand
TGCGGAACTGAAAAACAGTAGAATAACCCCGTTGACGAAATAAGCGGATAATGAAGATTCAAGCGGCTCTTCTATTTATATTGCAGATTGTGGCAATCAGATTAAGCCGTAAGCCAAAACGCCTACGGCGATTACGATAGCGTTCGGACAGAATGCGAAACCGTTTCAAGAAATCAATCGCGTGTTCGTTGGAAATCCTGCTTCGGGATATCCGACGGTTATCAGCCCTCTCCTCATCCGTCAATACTCCATTTCTAGGCTTTTTCTTCGGGTGTTCGGAGTTGTTGTGGATCTCCTTGATTCCCTGATAGCCGCTGTTTCAAGTGGATAAACACCCGGTTTATCCCTGAATTCCTTTTCATGCGCGTCGTAGAACGCCAAATTTTCCATTTCCGTATTAAAAAGCAGAACGTGATCCTCTGCTCCGCTTATTCTCTCCGAACTGCCGCGGACGCTCTTTTTGACATTCCGGCGGAATGTTTCCGCGTAATGGCTGTTTCCATAAACAGCGGTGACTCCGCCGGAGATGGTTTTTATAGCGTCCGTAAGCCTTACCAACGCAGAACGAAATATCAGAAACAGACCGCCAGCCGTGGCTAAAGGCGCCGTCCATCGGGCGATTTCAATCAGTATATTCCGCTTGCCCGAACTCATATTGATCGGATATAGTGCCAGACTGGAGTATAAGGCGTCCATAATTGGCTCTCCTGCCCTGTAAAACCCGGTTGCCTCAATGACAAACGGAAGGATAAGTGAATTATCTTCACCGCAGCGGATATTATTTTCATACATTATCACCCCATTTTATGCAAAATTACACTGCCCGTCATATGTTGCCGCCATATAAAAAATACATAATCACAGTATAAACTATTATCACGTTTGAGACAATATTAACTGTGTTTTTAAAACTAACTTGCAATCAATTTCTTCCTTGTCAAAGTTTACCGCAATCTCTCTAAGCTGCGCGGCGTTTCGTTTGGGATAACATTCTAAATAGGTTCCTTAGAGTATCTTGGGCCCGGCATTCGCATACAAATTCCCCCTGACGTAGTCTATTATCCTACGTCAGGGGGATTCTTCGCAATATCCGTTTCTCCGGGTTCTTTTATTGTTACTTTGGCGATATGAAAATTCATTCCCTCTGAAACACATCAGCTTGGCATGTGGGTCGGCGCTGGAAGGGCTCTCACGTTGGACGGTGCGCTGCTGGCCGCAGCCCCATCATGCGGCACAATTCGCTAAGGCTGGTGGTTCAACCTCCGATTGGGTCAGCAAACAATTCCCAATTCTGTTGGCAGAACCGCTCGTTCCTGTTCGTCTAAGTCTTTGGCCAACATAATGTTCAAAATTTCCAGGTCGGTGGATTTCATGCCGACACAACCGACATGTCCAATGTTATGGATTGTCCGTTCCACATCCTGCTGTACCAAGCCCTCACCATCCCCAAATACATGGTTGCTGACGCTCATATGATGCGCCATGATCGCCGCGTCCACCGACGAGGCGATTTTTGCGGCACAGGATGGCTTTGCACCATCACAGACTATCCCGCCCACGTTGGCTATCGTGTTGATAATCGTCTTTGAAATTTCCTCATAGCCGCCGCCGTACAGGTAGGTAATGGCGGCGCCGCTTCCACAGGCCGCGCTGACCGCTCCGCAGTAGGCGGACAGGTTCCCTATGTACTTTTTTTGGTGCAGGGCAATCAGGTTGCTGACAACGAGAGCGCGGTACAGCCGTTCCTCGGGGAGCTTCATCTCCCTTGCATATTCAATAACCGGCAATGACGCGGTCATACCCTGATTGCCACTGCCGGAGTTGATGACAACCGGCAGGGAGCATCCGCTCATGCGGGCGTCGGAACCCGCGGCCGCCCGTGCCTTGGCGCGAACCTTAACATCATCGCCGTAGACCTGAAGCAGCGTCTTACCCACGCAAACCCCGTAGCCGCCTTTAAGTCCTTCGTCTGAGATGGCGGTATTCATGCGAATCTGCTTTTCCAGCACTTCTTCGACGTCACACAAGTCCAGCGTGTCGGCAAAGGTCAGGATATCGCGGACATTAAGGAGCGCCCTGTCACCGGTCTCCCCTTCGGCGTTATGCTTCGGGTCACCCAGATATATGTCTTTGCCATCCGCCGTCATACGAATAATATTTGTGTGCTTATGGGCTATTTCCACCTCCGCACTGTGGCCACCGGCGTAAACCTTAGCAAGGAGATACAGGTTGGCGACTCCTTCCGCAAGCATTCCCTTACAATAGCCGGTTCCCACCAGCGAGGCTGTTTCCGCGATAACCGCCGGGGCAATTCCCTCCAGCACCTCCAGCTCTTTGGACGCGTCGCCCCCCAAAGCCCCAAGAATCGCCGCAGCCTCGATTCCCTTTAGGCCGCCGGAATTCGGCACGGTCACACCCTGCACATTTTTGACGATATTGCCGCTGCAATACATCTCAATCCGTTCAGGGCGGCATCCGAGAAGCGAAACCGCTTTTGCCGACGCATAGGCAATAGCAATGGGCTCCGTGCAGCCAAGGGCGGGGACAAGCTCGCTGCGGAGAATCGCCACATAATTGTCATAAATATTCCGATCCATAATCTTAATCTCCTTATCAGTCCGGCGTTACGATTCCTTTTTCTTCATGCGGAAGCAGAAGGAGCATACCCCGTTCTCGTAAATACGCCTGTCATGAATGCATTCTAAATCCTCGCTGTAGCCCTTCGCGATAGCCGGGTCGATCATGTCACAGTACAGCTTGCCGTATCTTTCCGTTCCGTCCTTGATCCATTGGTCGGCAAAACCGCACTGCGTAAAGAGCTGCTCCACCTGATTGTCACCGTATGTGTTTTCCGCGGTAAAATCGTCGCTCCTGCCCATATCGTAGTTAGGCAGGTAGTTGTAAGCGTTGATTTCGCAGCCGTTGGCTCTGGCACGTTCGGCGATGTTGCGTCCGCGTTCCTCTCCGAACGCCCATACTCCGGCCTTGATCGCCTTTTCGCCCTCCTCGCCAAATTTATCGATTACCTCTTTGGCTATGTTGGCAAAAAGACGGCAAAATAAAGTTGACCACGAAACCGGCTCCTTGCTCTCGTTGTCCTTCATGCTGACCGTGCCCTGGCTTTTTTCTATTGCTTCCATCGTCTGACTTCCTCCTAAACAATTTTTATATGAAATGCGGAGCATTCCTTTACGCTTCATCCAGAGAGAGTATGGTATGATACAACACGTCTGTCCCTTTTGCAAGCGCCTCGGGGGAGACGTGCTCTGCGGGATTGTGGGTAATACCCTTGACACAGGGAACAAACAGCATGGCGGTTGGCCAGCGTGCGGAAAACACCATGGCGTCATGTCCTGCGCCGCTGTTTATATTGCGGCAGGAATGCCCTAACCGCTCACAGCTTCTTCTAATCAGGCCGCATAGCTTTTTGTCCATTTCGATTGGATTCTTGCGGGAATCAATGTTAATTAGAATTTCCAAATTACATTCCTTCGCTATCTCTCCGGCTCTTTTTTCAATAAAGGCTGTCAATTCATCAATGTTTGACATTTTGCCCGAGCGGAGGTCAACCGTGAAGACACTTTTGGATGGAATGCAGTTTGAAGATCCCGGCAACAGCTCAAGCTTTCCCACCGTTGCCGTCGCGCTGTCCGCATAATGCTCCGCGGTATGGCGGGCGATGCTGTCAATAAGGCGGCAAGCGCCGACAGCCGCATCCTGGCGCAAAGGCATGGGAACTGTACCCGCATGCCCCGCAAAGCCGGTAACCGTTACCGTGAGCCAGGAGATGGCTACAATATTTTCAACAATGCCGATGTCAGTATTTTCTGCCTCAAGAACCGGGCCCTGTTCATCGTGAAGCTCCAGTACCGCTAAGATTTCATCATCCCTGCGATATGCGGGACAAGTACCGGCAGGCAGATAGGTTTTGAGAATTTCCCTTAAGGGGGTTCCGTCCGGGTCGCGGATACCGTCCAGTTCCTTGCCGCCAAACACTCCGGTTATAAACTGGCTGCCCAACAGCACCTGCCCGAAGCGGGTGCCCTCCTCCTCAATGGTTCCGATTACCTCGTAGGAGTGGCGAAGTGATATCCCATTTTCCCTGAGCATCCTCGCCGCTTCCAACGCGCACACCGCACCCGCAATGCCGTCATAAGCCCCGGCGCAATGCACCGTATCCAAATGCGAGCCTGACAGGATAACCGGCAACCTGTTGTCGGTTCCCTCCAGTCTGCCATATACATTGCCCACGCTGTCTTCCCTTACGGCCAGTCCGGCTTCCGCCATGCAGCTTTTAAAGTAATCGGCCCCCCGGCGGTAGGCCGGGGTAAAGCCAATTCGTGTTGTTCCGGCGTCGCATGGATCCGAAATGCTTTTCAGCCGCTTGATATCCCTCTGGATTCGCGTTATGTCCGACACTTACATCCCCCTCCTGAATTTAATGTTTTGCAGGTTTTGGTTGACTACTTGTATGTATATGTTTATAATAACAATAACTCACGATAATGCAATCTCAAAAACGACAATATCGTCTATCTTTATAATTTTGTTTATAATAAATAAGTTTAACAGCTTGTGTTAGATAATTTAACAGGAGGAGGTTCTGGTTATGATAGAAGGCATTAAACCCATCCAATCCGTACAGCGGGCCATTGATATCATAAACTGCGTGGGGGATGCCGGGCGGAACATAACGCTCAACGAAATCAGCTCGCGGCTGCACCTGAATATAAATACGACCCGTGGCCTGGTGCAGACACTGCTGGCCAACGGTTTTTTATCCAGGGACATGGAGCTGGGGACATATGCCCTGGGATATGAATTTTTAACCAAATCAAAGCTGGTTTATCAATATCAGGTTCAGCGCATACGGGATGTTGCCTGTCCGGATATGGAGCGCATATCCCAGCGGTTCGGCGTTTCAACATGGTTGCAGATTGGCTTTTACAGGGATATCTATACGGTGGAAACCGTGGAGGCGCCGGGCAGTCATTACTCCTACGCCCCCAGATCCGGCGCTAACCTGCCGTTACACGCGTCCGCGTCGGGCAAGCTGCGCATCGCCTATATGCCCGAGCCTGAGCGGCAAAAGGTTCTGAACAGTATCCATCTGGAGGCGTTGACCGAGCATACGATCACGGATCGAAAAAAGCTTGGGGACGTGATCGAACGGGTGTATTCCCAAGGCTACGCAACCGAGCTTGAGGAAACGGATATTGGAATCAGCAGTGTAGGCGTCCCTTTTTTCGACGCGCACGGAACCCTGGGGGGAACATTGAGCGTCGTGGCGCCATCCGCTAAAATGAATCGCATTTTAAGCGATGTAATAATTGATATCAAACGGGCCGGCGCCCGCATCACGGATTCTATTTCGGTTCGCCGACAGACTCAAGTAAAGGCAGAGTAGATATGCGGTGCGATATTCGCGCCGGGTGAAAAAACGGCCGCCCCTCCGGTATGGAAAGGGCGGCCCGTTCTGCAAATTTGTGTTTAGAACAGGGACAAGACGCTGCTGACGCCAATGACCAGCGAGATGCCGAATACGCACAGGCCCAGGATGTTGCGCACCATGCTGTTCTTGTATTGACCCATGACCCGGGAGCGGCTGGTGATGAAGATCAGCGCCGCCACAATAATGGGCAGGAACACGCCGTTGAGTGCCTGCGCCATCATAATAATGGTAAGCGGGTTGAAACCGGTGGCGGCCACGATGATGCCGAACACCACCACGGCGGTGTTGACCCAGAAGAAGCGCTTATCCTTCTTGGTCATGCCCCATCCGAACAGACCGGCAAAGACATAAGAGACGCCCAGAGGGGTGATAACGGCGGAGGAGATACCGGCAGCGATGAGGCCGATGCTCATAAAGGGCTTTGCCATGCTGCCCAGCAGCGGCTCCAGCTGAACCGACATATCCACCGCGGAATTGACAGCCATGCCCCGCATGACCGTGCCGGCGGTAATCATGATAGCGCCGGTGATAACGCCGCCAATAATCATGGACACATTTATATCAAAGCGGGAGAGGGGAAGCATGTCGGGGGATTTCCAGGTTTTGTGCGCGCTGGTTGCGTGTATAAACATGTTGTAGGGCACCACGGTGGTGCCGATAAGGGCGACGCAGGTCATGATGGCGCCGCTGGGGACGCGGGGCACGACGCCCTGGAACAATTCACCCATATCCGGCTTCACAACAATCATGGTGATGACAAACACCGCCGCCATGATGCTGACGCAAACAGTGAGCAGCTTTTCCAGGGATTTGATGGCGTCACCGATATTGATGAGCACCAGGACGCAGCAGCCCCAGATGGGGGCGATAATGTTGGTGGGGATTCCGGTGAGCGCCGAAATGCCCACCGAGGTGCCGACAAGGTCGCCGCCCATATAGGCAATGCCGCCAAAGCCGATGGCGCCGGCTACCAATACGATCATAAACCACTTCATCGCCGGGCGGTCGGAAAGCTCCTTGACCAGTTCTTCGGCCAGGCCGTTTTGGGTTACGATGCCCAAACGGGCAGCCATTTCCTGCATGACAATGACGGCGATGACCGAAAATACTACCGTCCACAGCAGCGCGTAGCCGTAGCCCGCGCCCGCTCTGGTGGCGCTGGTGACGGTGCCGGGGCCAATGAAGGAGCCCACCACCAACAGCCCGGGGCCCACGGATTTGATCTTTTCCTTGAGTGTGTAGGTTTTGACGGCGCCTGTACCGGCATTTTCCCCTGCGATGGTGGATTTGTTTGTATTATTGCTCATAATTTACCTCCTCTAATGCGGTTGAGAATACTGTGATTACTGGTGATGACATCCATATTGAGCTCCGCAGCAATGGTGTCTCGCAGTTCCAGTGCCCGAAGGTTGGTGCAGGATAAAAACAGCAGCCCGGCTTGTTGGATGGCCTCCCGCCGGGAACAGACAAAGCTTAGAAGTTGCTCCGGCGATACCCCTGCGATGTCAGGGTCTGCCGTAAGGCCCAAGCCATCCATATACACGGTGTGAATGCCAAACTGGGCGAGACTTTTTTCCATAAAGCCGTTTACCTCCGGGGTGTAGGGGGTGAGCAGGGCTACAGAGGGGTATCCCCGTTGCTCCATTTCACCCAGCACCGCACCAAACGCGGTAACGGCGGGACAGGAGAGCGCCTCACTCAGCTGGTTTTCGATGCGGGTAACTCCTTGCCGCCCGTAGACCGCCGAGGCCGATGTGCAGCCGAACACCGCGTAGTCAAAGCGGTTGATGCCTTGCAGCGTATGTATGGCTTGTGGCAGCGCCTCGTCCACCATGCGCTTTTCAGCGGCCTCCCCCACTTCGTCAAGCCACATGCGGGCAGTGTGTACGATCCAGTTTGGCGTTAAGGAGCGCTGCAGGTCAGTCTCCAACGTGGTGTCGGTATGGGGAATCAGCAAAGCCAGTCTTTTTGGCGCGGGTGCGTCGGCATCCATAGGCGAACCTCCTTGAAAATGGTTTTCCCGTTTGGCTTCAGCTTGGGAAATTGCGGGGCGGGATTTGCAAAAGCTTGTGTAAAACCGATTTGTGGTGTTCCAGCGCCGCATGGCTCTGATACTATTTTCAAATAGAAATATTCAAAAGAATATTTCTATTTGAATGCGGCGCTGACGCGCCGCGCCGCTACGCGGCACGTCTCATACAATTCCATACGCGCTTCGCGCTATAAAAACATGGAATGTTTTTAAATGGAATTAGTATGAAATGCTTTTAAGCCGCTTAATTTGGATACGCGTCATGTCCGACACTTACATCTCCCTTCTAATTTTTTGCAGGTTTTAGATTGACTACTTCTATTTGTATGTTTATAATAACAGCGGCACGCGATAATGCAATCTAAAAAACGATAATATCGTCACATGCTATAAATTTGTTGAAAGTAGATAAAACTACATTAGATAATTTATCAGAAGGAGATTTCTGAGCCGCGGGCTGCAAATCTATATTTCTCACATCGGTGGCATCTGCTTCATTTATGTGCTATAATCTCCTTACTGATGCAAACGCCTGCTCCGTAAGGGGTACCTGGTGACCATTAGCTTCACAGAGAGGGGTGAACGCCATGCCGCAGACAAAGGGCGGAAAGGTGATCCAGTCGGTGCAACGCGCCATTGACATCATTGAATGCTTTGACGGTGTGGACATCGAGCTGTCGCTCAGCCAGATCAGCCAGCGGCTTGGCCTGAACAAAAGCACGGTGCATGGCATTTTGAATACGCTGCACAACAACGACTATATCTGCCAGAACAGCGATGGGAAATATCTGCTTGGCCAGGCGCTTTTTAACAAGGGACAACTTGCCCGCCCCACCACGCACAAGCTGTATGTGGATGTGGCCAAGCCCTATATGCAGGCGCTTTGTGACAAATACAAGGTCACCTCCAATTTGTTTATCATGGAGAAGGGGCTGCCCATAGTGCTCCACCAGATCCTGCCCAACAACAGCATCTACATTATCCATCACGTTTCGGACAACGACCCGCTGTACTGCACCGCCTCGGGAAAAATTGCGCTGGCTTATTTTCAGCCGGATGCATTGGAAACCTATCTTGCCCAGACAGAGCTGGCGCCCACCTCATCCTTTACCATCACCACAAAGGACGCGCTGCGCATCAGCCTCCAGGAGATACTGGATCTGGGCTACTCCTATGAAAAGGAGGAGCTTGGGGAGGGCGTTTCCGCCATCTCCGTACCGGTTTTCAACAAGGACGGCAACACCCCCTTTGGCGCTATCAGCATAACCGGCGTCACCTTTCATATTGTGCGCAATTTCCAGGCAATGGTGGCGGATATCAAGCAGGCAAGCAAAAAGATTGCACAGGAGCTGCTGTGAACCATGTGCGCCACAAGAAGGCTTTAGGCTACGGTCTCCGGGGCCTTTTTTGTTTCACATTAAAAAATACTCAGCTCCAGAACCCGGGAGAGGTATTCCATGGCCTTTACCCCACAGAGGCTGTTTCCGTGGACATCCAGGGCGGGGGAATAGACTCCGACCCCCATGCGGTTCGGCACGGCGCCCATGATGCCGCCGCCCACACCGCTTTTGGAGGGGATCCCCACCCGCAGCGCGAATTCGCCCGAAAAATCATACATGCCGCAGGTGCACATCAGGGCACGGATTATTTTGATATAGCCGGGTGGAATCAGCGCTTCCCCGGTGCGGGGGGAGACGCCGTTGTTCGCCAGCACCGCGCCCAAATAGCTGATCTCCCGGCAGGAAACCAAGATGGAGCAGGCCTTGAAGTAAACCTCCAGATGCTGGCTGACGCTCCCTGTGATGATGCCGCCCTGGCGCATCATATAGGCCAGCGCGCGGTTGCGGTCACCGGTTTCCAGCTCGGAGCGGTACACCTCCTCGCTGTATTCCAGCAGCGGATTTCCCACAAGAAGCCGCGTGGTGTCAAGCAACCGCCGGAAGCGGACGTCGGCGCTGTTCCCCTTCACGCAGGAGGTCACCGCGATGGCGCCCGCGTTAATCATGGGGTTGTGGGGGCGGTGGGGGCTCACGTTCTCCAGTCGGACGATGGAGTTGAAGGGGTCGCCGGTGGGCTCCATCCCCACCTTTTGGAACACGCCCTCAAAGCCCACATCCTGTAGCGCCGTGATGAGCAAAACCACCTTGCAAATGCTTTGCATGGTGAATCGCACCGCACTGTCCCCTGCAAAAAAGCTGTTGCCCTCCACATCGGTGACGCACACTGACAGAAGCCCCGCGTCTGCTTTGGCAAGCTGGGGGATATAGTCGGCGGTCTTGCCGGCACCTATCCACCGTGCGGCGTAGCTGTGGGCGTCTGAGACGATCTGTTGCACTTTGCACCCCCGTTCTTTACAGGTTTATAAAACGCACTCGCCTGGTATACCCAGATGAAAAGTAAATATGCGTTCTTTTAGGGAACGGAAATGGCTATTTACTTTTTTGTTCCAGCATGTGCTGTGCCATGCCGTTTATTATGTACAGGCTCATCCAGCAGGCGCCGTGACTGGAGATGCCATGGAGATCGTCGGGGGGGTATACCTCCATATAGTCAAAGCCCTTTGCGCCGGAAAGGCCGCAGTGGTAGAGCATTTCCGCCATCTCGTAGGAGGTGAGGCCGCACAGATCTGCCGGTCCGCCGGGATTAAAGGCGATGTCCAAAGCATCGCTGCACACGCTGACGTAAAATGCCTTGGTGCCTTCCGTAGCGATGGCGATGGCCCGCCGGATGCAGTCCTCCCAGCCCTTGCGTTTTACCTCAAAGCTGGTGATGACAGAGGCACCGTGTTTTTTGGCTTCCGCTATTGCTCCGAAATTATTTCGGGGGCCTCGGATGCCGATGCTGACCAGGTTTTTGGCATCAAATCCGGGCATGTCATACAGGCGGTGGAAGGGGCTGCAACGAGCATAGCGCTCCTCGCCAAAGAAGTCCATGTTGTCCATGTGGGCGTCGAAGTGGATGATGCCAATGTTGCCATTGTACTTTTCGGCAAAGGCGGAGATCAACGGGAAGCTGAGGGAGTGGTCGCCGCCAAAGGCGATGGGGATGGCGCCGGAGGCGGAGATGTCTCGCATATAGTTGCCCACGCTGTTGAAGGTGAATTCCCGGTCGCCGTTTTTTACGGCAGCGTCGCCGTAATCAGCACCGGAGAAGTGGTCGAAGGCGTCGAAATCCAGCTCAGGCAGGTAGCCGCCGTAGCGGACGGAGGCGATTCGGATGGTTTTGGTGGCATTTTCGGTTCCGGAGGGGCCGCCGTAGGTACAGATTCCCTCCCAAGGGGCGCCCATGATGACAAAGTCGTAGCCGCCCAGCGCGGCCTTATCCTTGATGGGGGGCAACCCTAAAAAAGACGGGACACCCGAGTACACTTCCGGATGGGGGTAGGACGGGACATAGCACACCGGTTTGTTTTGCATAATAAATTACTCCTCGTTTGTGTAAAATAAAACGGATTTTGTTCGACATTATCATATAACGTTCGTTATCATTATAATAACAGAAATAACGTCAAGATTCAATTGACGTAAATTGATAAAATCCGATCTGATATTTGTAATATCAAACAATGGTTTGATAATGTCGAACAAAAGTAGGGCGAACTGCAATCCATTAGCTTAGACAGTGGTTTCCGGACTAATAAAGAAATGGCGTAGCATTTACGCTACGCCATACCTCTAAACCTATACTGTATAACGGACGGCCTTCGCCCGTTTTTTTCTGTGAGGCTCCCGGCCACGCCGGAGAACCCTGTTGGCGGCAATGCCGCTATTTCACCATATTTGCAAAGAACGTAATGATCGCGGCATTAAAAAAGTCGATAAATAAGCTGCCGATGATGGGGAGGATAAAGAAAGCCTTGGGGGCGGGCCAGTACTTGTCGCGGACAGCCTTCATATTGGCCATGGCGTTGGGGGTTGCACCCATACCGAATCCGCAGTGACCGGCGGTGATAACCGCGGCCTCGTAGTCCCTGCCCATAACCCGGAAGGTAACGAAAATCGCAAAAACAGCCATGAGGACGGTCTGGGCGAGGAGCATGATAACCAGCGGACCAGCCAGGTCGGCCAGCTGCCACAGCTTCAGGCTCATCAGCGCCATTGCCAGGAACACGGAAAGGAACATATCGCCCAAGGTTCCGATTTCATCCATGTACACGGGGAGCTTGCCGCCGGAGGAATCGGAAATATTTCTGATAATCGCCGCTACAAACATCGCTCCGATGTAGCCGGGGACGGTGAACCCGGTCATCTCAATCAACATGGATACGATGGTACCCAATGCCAGCGCGATGGCAATCATGTAAAACGCGTTCAATACGTTGCCGGGCTTGAGGTCGGGATCAACGTGCTTTTCCACCGAGGAGGAGTCCACGTCCTTCTCGGGGGTCAATTTGTATTTTTCGATGAGCATTCTGGCAATAGGCCCGCCGATCATACTGCCCATAATCAGGCCGAAGGTAGCGGAAGCCAAAGCAACCGTGCTTGCGCCTACCGCGCCGTATTCCTCGAAAAGCGGACCGAAAGCGCCGGAGGTTCCGTGACCGCCGGTCATGGGAGTGGAGCCGGTAGCCAAACCGAGCAGCGGATTTAAATCAAATACGTTGGCCAGGGACACGCCCACAATGTTCTGCAAAATAACAAGCACTATGGCTGCTCCCAGGAAGATAGCCACCTGCAAACCGCCCTTTTTCAGAATCTTCATGCTTGCGGTAAAACCGACTGTAGTAAAGAACATGTTCATAAAGAAGCTCTGGAGCGTCAAGTCCATTTCAATGGCAAACGCCCCTGTTACATTCCCGATAAGAAGCGCTATCGAGAAGAGCAGGCCTCCTACAACAGGAGCGGGAATGCAAAAGCGGTTGAGCAAGGATACCTTGTTGCACAACCCTCTTCCGATGAGCAGAACCACCACTGCGATACCCAGAGTTTGAACCATGTTTGTCGTTATTACCATGATCTCACGTTCCTTTCTTTAACTATTGAAATTTTGCTTACTATGCCACTATACGGCCTACTTTCAAAAAACTACCAAAACCTACCGAAACTAAAAATTAACATTATAACATAAATTTATTCACATTTTTTATGCACTATTCATACTTGAGTTTCCATATATTTACATTCAGATTGTGTCAATTCACACTAAGCTTGGGACAAATACCGCTATATTTTTAGCGTACCCTGATTAAAAGATTGACATACAATGGAAAAAGATGTATAATGCTTTATGCGAATGGGAATCATTATCATTTAACCGGAGGAACCTGCATGGTAAAAAAAGTCTTAACTGCCGCACTGGCAATTCTGGTGGCGGGGGCACTTGGGGGCTGTAATACCCAAACGCCTGCCCCGCCTCCGCCTGACAGCGGTATTCTGGTGTATGCCAGCGTCTACCCCATGTATGACTTTGCTGTTAAAATCGGCGGGGACAAAGCCACCGTGGCAGCCATGCTGCCCCAGGGCTCCGAACCTCATGACTGGGAGCCTACCCCGGCGGATATCGCCGCCTTGGAGAAGGCGGACGTATTCATTTACAACGGCGCCGGTCTGGAAGATTGGGTGGACACGGTGCTCGAAGCCCATAGCGGTACGGATTTGGTGGTGGTGGAAGCCTCCACGGCTGTGGAGCTTTTATCACCGGAGGAGGACGGTCATGACCATAGCGGAAACAGCGGCCATGACCATGGCCCGGCAGACCCCCATGTGTGGCTCAGCCCCGGAAACGCCCGCAAGCAGATGGAAGCTATTTCCTACGCCTTTTCCCAAGCCGACCCGGATAACGCCGGATACTACCAAGAAAATTTTCAGCGCTATGCCGCGGAGCTGGACGCGTTGGACAAGGAATTCCGGGACACGCTGGATCCCCTGCCCCGGAAGGAAATTGTGGTGGCCCACCAGGCCTTCGGCTACCTTTGCCACGACTATGGACTGACCCAAGTGGGGGTGCGGGGCTTTTCCCCCGACGGCGAGCCTGATCCCGGCCAGATGGCCCAAGTTATCAGCTATGCCCGGGAACACAATATTAAGGTAATCTTTTACGAGGAAGCGGCCAGCGCCGGGGTGGCCGAGGCGATTGCCGGGGAAATCGGCGGAACCACCGATATTCTCAGCCCGGTGGAGCTGCTTACCGATGAGGAGCAGGCCGCGGGGGACGATTACTTTTCCGTGATGCGCCGAAATCTGGCAGCGCTGAAACAGGCGCTTCAATAAGCCGGGGAGGAAATACCGATGAAAAGGGCGTTGGTGGAGGTGGAAAACCTCACCTTTGGATACGGACAGGAGCCGGTGCTCCGGGATATCTGCTTTCAGGTGGATGCCGGGGATTTTGTGGGCATCATCGGCTCCAACGGCGCAGGAAAAAGCACGCTATTGGGGCTGCTGCTGGGAGAATTGCAGCCCCAAGGCGGAAGCATCCGCCTTTTTGGGCAGGAGGCCGCCCGTTTCCGGAATTGGCCCTGGATCGGCTATATCCCCCAAAATGGCGCCGGGCTTGCCATGGGTTTCCCCGCCAACGCCTCGGAAATCGTAGCCACCAGTCTTTATTCCCAGATCGGGCCGCTGCGCCTGCCGGGAAAAGCCCACAGGCAAAAGGTGCAGGCCGCCCTGGAGTCGGTGGGGATGGGAGACTATGCCAAGCGGATGATCGGTGAAATGTCCGGGGGGCAGCTCCAGCGGGTGCTTCTGGCCCGGGCTCTGGTGGGCGATCCCAAGCTGATTCTTTTGGATGAGCCCGTCACTGGCATTGACGCCCAGTCCGCCGCCGCGCTCTACGAACAGCTGGAGGCGTTGAGCGCCCGGGGTATTGCCATTATCATGGTAACCCACGACGTCCAGCGGGCCGCCGACTACACCCAGCGGATGTTCTGCCTGGAGCACGGCTCCATGGTGGAGCTGGACAGTGCGCAGATGGCCCACGAGCTGGAGCACCGGCATCAGCATCCCCAAAGCTGACCCGCTCCGGAGTTGTATTAAGATGTGCCGCGTAGCGGCGCTTTCAAATTCTATGGGAATATTTTTATTTGAAAATAGTATTACCGCAAAAGGAGTTACTTATGGAAATATTTCAGTATGCGTTTATGCGCCGGGCGTTTTTCGCCGGAATACTCCTTGCCGCCGTCATCCCCTGCATCGGGCAGGTTGTAGTCCTCAAGCGCCTTTCCATGATCGGGGACGCCCTGTCCCATGCCTCCCTGGCCGGGGTAGCCGGGGGACTTCTTATGGGCGTCAATCCCATTGTCGGCGCTGTCGCCGCCAGCATCTTGGCCGCCTTAGGCATTGAGGGGGTGCGGAAAAAGCTCCCCCGCTACTCCGAGATGGCGGTAGCGGTGGTCATGTCCGCCGGGGTTGGCCTTGCCGGCGTGCTATCCGGTTTTGTCAGCAGCACCGCCGGCTTCAACAGCTTCCTTTTCGGCAGCATTGTTGCCATCTCCGATTTTGAAATGCTTTTGGTGACAGGCATCAGCGTCCTTGTGCTGCTGGTCGTCCTCCTCCTTTATAAGGAGCTGTTCAGCATGTGCTTCGACGAGCGCTCCGCCCGGCTGTCCGGCGTGCCGGTAAATCTGGTAAACTTTATTTTCGTTATCCTCACCGCACTAACCGTTTCCATCGCCGCCCGCACCGTGGGGGCCCTCATCGTCTCCTCCCTGATGGTGGTGCCGGTGGCCTGTGGCATGCAGGTGGGCAAAAGCTACCGGGGTACCTTCCTCTCCAGCATCGTCTTTGCCATAGCCTTTACCGCCGCCGGGCTTTTCCTGTCCTATTACTGCAAGCTCCGGCCCGGCGGAACCATTGTGCTGGTGGGCGTGCTTACCCTGGTGATCCTGCTGGCCGTCAACGGCCTGTCGGGGAAAGGAGGCGCGCGCCATGCCAAAATCCGATAATCCCGCCACCCCCTGGGCCCTGGGCCTTAAGAAGACCCGCCAGCGCCAGCTGGTGTGGGAAGCCCTGGAGAACGCCGAAGCCCCCGTGACTGTGCCCGATATCTCCGCCCGGCTGGAGCGGCTGGGTACGCCGGTCTGGCTCTCCACCATCTACCGCATTCTGGATCAGTTTGTGGAGCGCGGCTTGCTCCTGAAAATTATTGTAACCGAAAACGGACAAGCCATGTACGAGATTAATGACCACAATCACCGCCATTATGCCGTCTGCCTCGCCTGCAACAAGATCATTCCCCTGGAGCACTGCCCGGTGGAAAGCTTCCGGCCCCAGCTGGAGGGCGAAAGCTTTCAAATAACCGGCCACCGCCTCCAGATGTACGGCTTTTGCAAGGGCTGCCATCCGCCGGATAAGCCGGAAACCTGAATTACCGGCGCACTCGACAGATTGTTTATATTAGAGGGCGGTGATATCGTGTCTATTCAGATACAACCGGCATACAATCGTCTTGATTTAATCCGGGAGCTTTTTACCGAGTATACGGACATGCTTGGTATTGATTTGACGTTTCAAGGCTTTGACGAAGAAATACATACACTGCCGGGTAAATATGCCTTGCCGAAGGGCAGGCTTTATATCGCCGTGTGCGATGATGATTTAGCCGGTTGTATTGCCTTGCGTCCCTTGGATGAAAAATGCTGTGAAATGAAGCGCTTATTTGTTAGGCCGCAATTTCGTGGGCTAAAAATTGGGAAGCTGCTAATTGACACAATTATCGCGGAAGCGAAAAACATGCAGTATAAGTATATGGTTTTGGATTCCTTATCTTCATTGGAAAAGGCTGTTTCAATTTATAAAAGCATGGGATTTTGTGAAACGGAGCCATATTATAATAATCCGATTCCAGGGGCGGTCTACCTGCGTTTAGACCTGGGGAGCGCATGAGCTAATCTGCCTGCCATATCAAGCGAAGCACGTCCTTTATCAACTCATAACCGGAGGCATAACCATGAGCGGAAAATCAAAGCTATACCGCCAGCTTTTCACCTCCACCTTTTCGGTGAGCGCCTTCACCCTGGGAGGCGGCTATGTAATCGTCCCCCTGATGCGCAAAAAATTTGTGGAGCAGTACGGGTGGCTG
>Ga0153947_1000701_pt1 | contig 16558 bp, 16 predicted proteins | sample TSNJ031MetaG_FD_104697 | JGI IMG/M metagenome (GOLD analysis project Ga0153947, IMG submission 104697) | Attine ant fungus gardens microbial communities from New Jersey, USA - TSNJ031 MetaG | ecosystem: Host-associated > Fungi > Mycelium > Unclassified | place: USA: New Jersey, Wharton State... | reverse complement strand
GCGTCTATCCCAGATTCATTGGGCTCGATTTTCCCTCCGACCAAATTGTTCAAGCCTTTATAGGGATCCTTTTTTCGTCTGCACATTAAGAGCTTATCTCTTTCATTATTTAAAACGACTATTACGTTATATCCTTGCATGTTTACTCTCCATCAATACTATCATATGAGCATTTAATAAACCGTCCGTACAAGAATTAGCCTTGTATCCTATCTGTAATTTTGTACGGCGCTGGAAGGCGCTTATAATTCTTGTACCCGCTTATTACACGTTCCAGTCAAGCCCCTGAAAACTCTTGAAAGCCTCCATACTTTTTTCAACACTGGCAATTTGGCTCGGCATCCTTGTGGCATCCTGCTCCAAGATAATATACTCGGCAGAGGTGTGTTCATTGGCCGCATCAATGATTGCCTGAATGGGCATTATGCCAGTCCCAATCTCAGTAAACGCGGTATTGTAAATACGCCGGTTGCGCCTGATCTCCTCCTCCGAAAAGGAGCCGCCCTTTTTAGCATAATCACTGTCTCCATCGATCCCGGCCGCCTCTCCTTCGCGCATGATGCGTTCCTCGGGAGTTATGCCAATCGTGTTGATCGGCGCCATGCTGTCCCACGCAAAATCTTTTTGATGTACCAGCTTTACCCGCTTTCCAAAATGCTTGAGCTGGCCAATTGGGCAGAGGCCCGCGCGCATCGTCCAGAAAGTGTCAAGCTCAAGGGAGAGATAGTCTGGATCAGTATTCTCAACAATATGGTCAAGGATGCTCTTTCCATTAAAGGTGCGGAATTCGTGGTCGTGGTTATGGTAGAAATAAACCATACCCTCTTCACGGCAAACCTTTCCCATCCGGTTAAATGACTCACACTGGCGCATAAGATCGTCATAAGTAGTAAAACGGCCCATAGGGTTTACGATATTCTTGTTGCCCAACACCCGGTTATATTGAAGCACCGCTTTAATATCCGCCTTCTCCATAGGAAAGATGTGGGCGCTGACAACCTTGGAACCGAATTTGTCAAACGTGTGCTTAAGCGTTTCAGCGTCCACCCCAAAGCCACAGCCGGCATCGTTAATGGCATTGTGATTGCAGACCTCAATATTTCTATAGCCAAGCTGCCCAACTTTTTCGACAGTGCCAATGGGGTCCTTTTCCATTTCCTGCCGCACTGAGTACAATATAAGACCTACCTTTACCATTCCAATCCCTCTTTCTTATAATTTTATACTCTCATCATATCATCTGAATAAAAAGATGCAATCCCAAACACAGGGAAAAGTCTCAAAACGATATATTTTCTCCAGACAACATAAACGCAATGGCGATATGTCTATATTCAGAAAGACCGGAGACATTTTGTCCCCAGCCTCACACATAGCTGCAATGTAGTTTTCTTGCGGTGTTTCATATTGCACGTACTTATTTGACCTCACTATAGAATAACTATCCTTGCTGTAAAACGCATTCTTTTTTAGCTCTTCGGATATGCGCGCCTGATACTACTCGTCAATGCGCTCCAGCTTAAAAATAACAGGACGCGTTCCGTCGTTGCAGCAAGCAATCATCATTTTTTCGTCATTCGTCCAGCCCTTCATAATCGAACCGCCTTGAAGCGCGGCATAAACATATCTGCTAATGCAATCCCACGCCTCCGCGCAAAACTTGCCATCCAGCATATGCCAAAAATCATCTCTATCTCCATTGCGCTCCAACACGAACTCTTGTCCAACTTCAAAAAATGGACAAGGGCCGGATTCAGGATTCGCCAGATACTTCTGCTGCAGGTCGGGGTACACTTCCTTTCTCAGAACTGTGATTTTTACCTTGTGGTTCGCCATTATGTTATCCTCCTTAGTATATGTTATTGTTGCGCTATACTCCTGGCTACTTACTCATTTCCATAAAATCTTCCGTCACCAAAAAGTTTTATGTCCTTTGGCCTTCCTTTACATGGAGTTGCCTTTAGTATAGAATAGGAAAGAGAATTTGAACAGTATGCACTTTTTTGACGCATACTATCATAAAGGATAGTGATCACTTATGGGTATGGTAGAATATCAAGGAAAAATAAAGTCTCTTACAGATACACCGTTCGGTTATACGCTCTCACTAATTGGTGGTAAATGGAGGCTGATCATTCTTTATTGGCTCGTTGAATATGGAGTGGTTCGATACAATGAATTAAGACGCTTAATCGGCTCCATCACCTATAAGACTTTGAGTATGCAGCTCAAAGAGATGGAGGCGGACGGCCTTATCATTCGGAAAGAGTATCCTCAAATACCTCCAAAAGTTGAATATAGCCTCTCTGAAAAAGGCAGGTCCTTGCTCCCTGTAATGGAAGCAATGTGTACTTGGGGAATAGAAAACCAAGTGAAAAACCCATGAAGCAACAGTGGCGGACATGGATAAAGCCACTTTCTGTCCCCGCCTCGATCCGCTTTTTTACATATTGGGGATAGAGTCATATCATTTTCATCCCAAATAAATGTTTGTTCCCGCCTTCGAAGTGTGTTATAATAGTGATAATGTAAAGGGGGGAGACAGATGCACCGGGTAAAATTGGCCGTGCGGGAATTGGTGGAGTTTATTCTGCGCAGCGGCGATATTGACACCCGATTCGTAGGCCGTTCCCGGATGCAGGAGGGTAGCCGCCTCCACCGTTTGGTCCAAAGCGGCAAAGACGAGAGCTACCACAGCGAGTACTTCCTCAAAGACGAAATTCAGCTTGGGGATACTCTTTTCTTGCTGGAGGGCCGGGCAGACGGCCTTGTGATTCAGGACGGCGTGTGCATGATTGACGAAATTAAAAGTACTGGCCTGGATTTAGATGATATCGGCGAGGACCACAATCCTCTCCATTGGGCCCAGGCCAAGTGTTACGGCTATATCTACGGCAAACAACAGACCCAGGAACGGATGTGTATTCAACTGACCTATATCCATCTGGAATCCCTGGAGATTAAAAACTTCCAGAAGGAATTTCCCCTTGGCGATCTGGAAGTGTTTGTAATGGGGTTGCTCCAGGCATATCAGGCCTGGGCGGATTACGCCATCGCTTGGGAGGAAACCCGGCGCAGATCCCTTCAAAACCTGGAATTCCCTTTCCCCAACTACCGCAAGGAACAGCGAAAGTTGGCGGTCTGTACCTACAACACCATCCTCCAGCGCAGCAAGCTCTATGCCAGCGCCCCCACCGGCATCGGCAAAACCATCTCCACCATCTTTCCCTCCCTCAAGGCTATGGGCGAGGATTTGTGTGAAAAAATCTTCTACCTTACCGCGAAGGAGATTACCCGCACCGTGGCGGAGGATACCCTGTCTCTGCTGCGGAATAAAGGATTGCGGCTCAAAAGCCTTACCCTCACCGCCAAAAGCAAGATATGCTTCTGTGAGGAACAGCACTGTAACCCGGAGGATTGCCCCTATGCCGCCGGCCACTTTGACCGGGTGGGCGACGCTTTGATGGATATTTTGACCCACGAAGATGCTATTACTAAAATATTGGTGGAAGAATACGCCAGAAAGCACAGGGTCTGCCCCTTTGAATATTCCCTGGATATCTCCAATATGTGCGACCTGATTATCTGCGATTATAACTATGCCTTCGACCCCAAAGCCAAGTTAAAACGCTACTTTGTGGAAAACTATGGCGAATATGTTTTCCTGGTGGATGAGGCCCACAACCTGGTGGACCGGGCTAGAGAGATGTTTTCGGCTGAGGTGACAAAGGCGCAATTTTGGGGCGTGCGAAAGGTGATTGGCAGCAAACGCAACAGCTGTTATAAGGTTCTGGGCGAGCTTAACAAATTTTTTCTCTCCCTGAAAAAGGATTGTGGTGAAGAACCTCAAATGGTCCTCCAGGATGTTCCTGAGGACTTGGCTAAGCTGTTGGAGCGCTTTCTCAGCAATTGCGAGAACTGGCTCAAAAAGAATGCCGGCGCCGAGGGATTTGATTTGGTACTGGACGGCTACTTTACCGCCCTCTCTTACCTGCGGATCGCTGAGCTTTATGATAGCCACTACTGCACCCTGATATCAACGGAGGGCCGGGACTTAAGCGTCAAGCTGGTCTGCCTGGATCCCTCCAAGCTGCTGGAGGAAGGCTTTGGCGTAGGCCGGGCCGCCATTGTTTTTTCCGCCACCCTCTCCCCTCTCTCCTACTATCTGGACGTGCTGGGCGGCAACGGCAACGACCACACCGCCGCCTTTTCCTCGCCTTTCAATCAGAAAAATCTTTGCCTGCTGGCCGCGGATTTTGTCTCCACCAAATATGCCCGCCGGGCCTATAGTTACGAAGCCGTCGCCGACATAATCCATACCTTGGCCACCCATAAGCAAGGCAACTACCTAATATATTTTCCCTCCTACAAATATCTGGGGGATGTCTACGCCGCCTTTACTGACCATTACCCCGATATCCCCACCCTGGTTCAAAGCGGCGGCATGTCCTCGGAGGAACAGCGGGCTTTTTTAGACCAATTTTCAGCTGATAATGAAGATACCTTGGTTGGCTTTTCCGTATTGGGAGGTGCTTTTGCCGAGGGCATCGACCTGCTGGGGGATCGGCTCATCGGCACCGCTATAGTTGGAGTGGGGTTGCCCCAGGTCAACATCTACCAAAACATGATTCGGGACTACTACGACCACAGCCGCGGTAACGGATTTGACTTCGCCTATACTTACCCGGGTATCAACAAGGTGATGCAGGCAGCCGGACGCGTTATCAGAACCGAGCAGGACCGGGGTGTAGTGCTGCTGATTGACGACCGGTTTGCCACCATGCATTACCGCCGTCTATTCCCCCGCCATTGGAATCATCTTCATTATGTCCACAATATGGAGGAATTGATGGAATCTTTGGAGGCGTTTAGCGCCAATGGGGCGCTTATGCTCTCGGATATAGGAAAATAAACAAATTGTTGAAATCAACGCCGTATCCTCCATATTCAAGAAAACGCTTTGTATATTCTCAATATAAGGCCGCATAGCGGCGCAATGACCGACAGGCTATTTCAGGCTCGATTTAAACCTCAATTATTGCCCGTCCTTCCCCCATAGATAGCGCTGCTTTTTAATAGAAAAAGCCGGCTTGTTTTTTGCGGAAATGTAAATTCAATCTTTTTGCGCCTCTCTTTTATTGAATTTAAAGCCTGTTGAAAGCTTCCCGCATACTATTTCATTCTATCTTCCTTTTGACGGCCCCTGCTCTGATTGTTTCTTGTCGAGACCGCTGAACATATATTGAATTATTTCATATAATGGGTTGTGCCTGATGAAGGCAAATGATTAAGGGAGTGAACAAAATGGATTTCTGTCAAATTCAAGAAGGTATCTGTGATATTCGCGAAGGTATTAAGGACATTTTGGAAGGCTTAGAGGATCTCAACGAGGCAAAAAAGGATATTGATGAGGGCATCCACGACATTGAGGAAGGTCTGAAGGACCTGCAGGAAGCCCAGAAAGATATTGAAGAGGCTGAGAAAGATATTTGTGAAGGCGTTCGCGATATCGAAGAAGGCTTAAATGATATTGTCAATGGATTTTGTCCTAATCCTTGCAATTCTCGCTAACATCCAATAAGTCAACCCACACTCACACTGCTTTTCGATAATGAAGTAAATCTACTGGTTGCCGAAAGGTATTTATTATAGTTAAATCCGGTTCTCAATGGCTCACTTTCATAGTGAGCCGATACATAACCTACTATCATTCTCCCATACTTTCTGATAGATGGGGTATACTGTGTTTTTTATACGGGACAAGCTCCATGCCGGTCAATTTCTGGTTTCAACATCCCACCCTCAACCTTCCAATGATATCCGAATAATACTTATAATTTATTTGTGTTATCAATCAAATAAACCAGCAGAAAATCGATTGAATGGGAGGACAAACACAGTCCATATTTCTCCTTTTTTACTGCTAGCCTTTATCGGTCGAATAAAATTATGGAATATCTCATTATTATTGCCAACTGTCCAAACTAATGCTACAATAATAATCAATGGTATGATTAAATTTTATGCAACTTGGAAGGTTGGTGAACTGGGTGAACAGTAAAGAAATTGTATCGAAGCTGACATTGGAGGAAAAAGCCTCCCTTTGTTCAGGCGCGGACTTTTGGAAATTGGAAACGGTGGACCGCCTGGGCCTCACGTCTATCATGATGTCCGACGGCCCTCACGGCTTGCGGAAGCAAAGTGGTACAAGCGACCATTTGGGCATTAACGAGAGTGTACCCACTACGTGCTTTCCCACTGCAAGCGCCACCGCAAACAGCTTTGATCGAACGCTGTTGAATGAAATGGGCGAGGCTTTGGCGGAGGAGTGCTTGGAAGAGGATGTCTCCGTCATCCTAGGTCCAGGCGCCAATATTAAGCGCAGCCCCCTTTGCGGCCGGAATTTTGAATACGTCAGCGAGGACCCCTATCTCACAGGTGAAATGGCTGCCGCCCTTATAAATGGGGTGCAAAGTGGCGGAATCGGCGTCTCTCTCAAGCATTTCGCCGCCAATAACCAGGAAAAATGCCGCCTCATCAGCAATTCCATTGTGGATGAACGGGCTCTGCGGGAGATTTACTTCCCTGGCTTTGAGATCGCTGTAAAGAAGTCTCAGCCCTGGACCATAATGTGCTCCTACAATATGGTCAACGGTACTTATGCCTGCGAAAACAAGCGGCTGCTCACCGAAATCCTGCGGGATGAATGGGGCTTTGAAGGCTTGGTCGTCACTGACTGGGGCGCTATGACCGACCGTGTGGAAGCTGTCAAGGCCGGCCTGGATCTTGAGATGCCGGCATCCGGCGGTTACAACGACAACCTGATCATCAAAGCTGTCCAAGAAGGCCGCCTCAATGAGTCTGATTTGGATAAGGTAGTCACGCGGATAGTGGACCTGATCATCAAGGCCCAGGATGCCCGCAAACCCGGTTTCACCTATAACCGGGAGGCTCATCACCTGCTGGCCCGGAAAGTGGCGGCTCAGTCCATTGTCTTGCTGAAAAACGAGGACAATATCCTGCCGGCCTCCAAGGAATCCACCGCCGCAATCATTGGCGCCTTTGCCAAGCAGCCCCGTTATCAGGGCGCCGGCAGCAGTAAGATCAATCCCTCCCGAATGGAGTGCGCCTACGACGTTCTTGCTCTGGAAATGGCTGCCGATTACGCTGAGGGTTATTCTTTGGAACCCGGCTCCGGCCCGGACGAGGAAAAGATCGCTGAAGCCTGCCAAATTGCCAAGGACAAAGATGTGGTTTTTATCTTTGCCGGACTGCCTGACGAGTATGAGAGCGAAGGTTTCGACCGCTCCGCTTTGGCGATGCCGGAGAGCCACAACCGCTTAATTGAGTCGGTCGCCCAGATCAATTCCAACGTGGTGGTGGTGCTCCTGATGGGCGCCCCGGTGCTCTTGCCGTGGGCCGGCAAGGTCAAGGGTATTCTCCTGGCCTATTTGGGCGGCCAAGCCGGAGGCGGCGGATGTGCCGACATTTTGCTTGGCAGAGTTAATCCCAGTGGTAAATTGGCTGAAAGCTATCCCAAGGCCCTGGAGGACAACCCCAGTCATCATTATTTTCCCGGCACCGGCAAGCAGGTGGAATACCGGGAGAGTATCTTTGTGGGTTACCGGTATTATGACACGGCGGGGGTTGAGGTGGCCTATCCCTTTGGCTACGGCCTGTCCTACACCACTTTCGAGTATGGGGATCTGAAGCTGAGCGCCGATACCTACGTCCCAGGCGGCACTGTGGAGGCCTCCTGTACCATCACCAATACAGGCGCTGTTGCCGGCGCGGAGGTTGTCCAGCTCTACGTGGGGATGAAAAACTCCACCATTCCCCGGGCACTCAAGGAGCTCAAGGCTTTTGACAAAGTTTATCTGGAACCCGGTGAGAGCAAGACCATCAACTTTATACTGGATACCCGCAGCTTCGCTTACTACAATGTGCCTGCCAAAGGGTGGTGTGTTGAGAGCGGCAACTATGAAATTGCCGTGGGTGCTTCCAGCCAAGACCTTCGCCTCAAAGCGGAGATCATTGTGAAAGGTGATGGCAAGGAATCTTTGTTGAAGGATCTTTTGGATAAAGCGCCTGTTTACTATGAACTTCCAAAGGACATGGTGGTTGATGATGACCAATTTGAAGCCGTTTATGGCAGTCCATTGCCCCACCAACGCCCTGATAGGCCCTACAGCCTGAACAGTACCATGGGAGACATAAAGGACACCTTTATCGGCAAGCAGATGGCAAAGCGGATGGGCGGTATGTCCGGCCAAATTCTTGGCGAAGGCGAGCTGACACCAGACTTGCAGCGCCTGGTAGACGCTATGGCGATGGAAACACCCCTGCGCGCGATCTCTATCATGAGCAGTGGCGCCATGCCTATGGGCATGGCCGAGGGTATTGTCGATATGGCCAACGGCCACTATATCCGCGGATTCCGCAAAATGAATAAGGCTACCAAAAAGGATAAATAGCCTTTATAAAACAAAAGCCCATGTCAACACATAAACAGGCGGTTGAAGTATTCTTCCGCCTGTTTCCTTGCTTATTCAAATATACAATTTTGATATATTAAGGCAAACAACAATCCTATCTTTAATAAGCGGGAATTTACGCTCACAAGCCTTACGTACATTCTCAAGCGAATTATTGACATAATAGGAGGGGAAAGCCGTATGATAGCCTTAAAAATACAAAGTGGCTACATGCTTTTCTACCTCATTCTCCATTTGACTTACACTTTAGGACGGCTTTAGGCATTGATTGGAATCTGGCAGATCTAAGTGCAATGGCAAAGAAGATTATGTTTAACAGTTTATAGCCACTGTTCATATGATGAGGTAATAGAAGCACTTGGAGGTCATCCACATGATTATGAACGCAACGGTTACTCGGGTTCAACCCAGAAACCTGTTAGTCAATGATTTAAGTACCAACCAGGAGGTATTGGTTCACTCCCGCAACTCCAGCCGTTTTTCTGCCGGTGATGATGTCAGAATTACATACGATGGTAAAATGACAAAGAGTATCCCCCCTCAAATTACTGCAATTGCCATACAATTAAACCGCCCATCTGACCCTCCACAGCCGCCGCCCCGGCCACCGGCACCTGCCGAAACAAGGGCAGCCGTGATCCAAAAAGGCAGAGGATTTCTTTTAGTACGCGGATTGCGGGATAATATGCGAATGCGCGTTAACTACGCTTATGCCCATCATTTCTGTGTCGGGCAAAGGGTGATTGTCACGCACGATACTATCATCATGAATAATCCTCCTGAGGTTAACGCAATAGATATAACTCCTATATGCTAACTTGGCAGGACGCAGGGTAATTCTGGGAGGTATCGAGTATCAGGCGCGCTGGAAATGCTATTGGAACAGCTTCGTTTATTCTACAAAGGCAAGGGGTTATGAGTATTCAGCTTGTTTAGGTTTTCTTTTTTAGACTGTCGTAAGACAGTCTGTTTTATTATCACTTCAGTAAGGTTATCCATATGCTGGTGAGTGTCCCAACAGTACGTTTGTCCTTTCAGTGGCTGCAAATGACCACCTATTTTACAGGTGGTCATGACTATCCTCATTAATATTTTCTTAATTTTAAACTTCATTCCTGTTACTTACACCCTTTACGCCTCACTTGCATAAGCTGGTATGAAAGGAGATGTGAAATATGAATTTCTTTGGACGTGACAACAATTGCGGCTGCCTGTGGATAATTATAATCATTGTCGTACTCCTGTGCTGCTGCAATAAAAATGATGGCTGTGATGACGGATGTCGTTGCAACCGCGATAAATGCTGCTAATCATCTAGATATCATATCGTCTTACATGGAGCTGGGTTAACCGGCTCCTTTTTCATTTGTATAGTCAAAGAACTTGAGAAAATGCAAGAGAACAGATAGACTATGCATGGTCAGCCAAGGGGGAACCCGTGATGCCATTCACTCCGCTTTTAATGTTTGTTGACTATGCAATAAACGTCTTGGAAGCATACGGACGTATAAATTACACAAATATCCCATCTTAAGCTTTCCCGCATTTTAACAATATGGTATAATTATGAAAACGGCATTATTGGGGTGAATTCATTGACTATTAAACGCAGATTGTTTTTTTCAAATATACTCATGCTCGTTATGCCAATTATTTTGACCGGTATCATGTTTTCATGTTTGGCACTCGTTGTAATGGGCATTACGGGGATAGAAGTAAATACCAATAGAAATGATAATTCCTTCTATAATGCGATGCGGGAAACGGAGGATTTTGCTAACCTCACCGATCTTCAAAACATGAAGGCAGAGGTGGATAGATTTAATGATATTTATAAGCATTACAGCATAAATGTAGCGATTTACGAAGGGGAAACATTGATATACCCGGCGTCCGCCAATGTTATTGATAGTACCCGGATTTTACTTTCCGAGGATGGTGAATATTTGATCGTTGATGGTAATAATGCCGTTTTCAGCAGACATGCAGGTGAATATACACTTATACTTTCATCAACAAATTTTTCGCGTTACACGCAAAGTCCATTAAATGAGTATTTTTATCTCGGCATATTTATCTTTCTATTTGCGATTATCATGGTGTTTATCATAAATCGTGCACTGACCCGGTTCGTAACTAACAAAATAACGGCGCCAATCGATATCCTAGTTTCCGGCGTACATGAATTACGAGACGGCAATTTAAATTACCGTATCCAATATGATTATAATGATGAGTTTAAGCAGGTATGCAATGACTTTAATGAAATGGCACAGCAGTTAAATGATATGGTTGCTGCCCGTCAAAGGGATGAGCAAAATCGAAAAGAATTGATTGCCGGAATTTCCCATGACTTGCGTACCCCGCTTACCTCTATAAAGGCATATATTGAGGGAATTGAAAAGGGGGTTGCCTCTACCCCGCAGACGCAAAAACGATACCTTAATACGATTAAGGGAAAGACAGAGGATTTAGAACATATTATCAATCAGCTTTTCATTTTCTCTAAGCTTGATATAGGTGAGTTCCCGCTCCATTTAGAGCGGATTGAGGTTGGTAAAGCATTAAGTGATTTTTGCAGCCAAGCCGTAAGCGAGTATGAGGAAAAGGGTCTTACCCTTTCACTCATAAATAACCCTAATAGGCTTTTTACGAATATTGATGTAGTTCAAATGCGAAGCATATTAAGTAATATTTTAGAAAACAGCGTAAAATATAAAATAAGTGATAACGTAAAATCGGAAATAGTTTATGGCGAAAAGGACAATAACATCATTATAACCATAACCGATGACGGCTCGGGTGTTCCAGATGAAAACATAGACAAACTGTTTGATGTGTTTTATCGAGGCGACGACTCCCGTAAAGACCCGAGCAGCGGGAGTGGATTGGGTCTTGCGATAACGCGGAAAATTGTTGAACGTTTTGGGGGAACAATACATGCTAAAAACGCCGGGTCAGGCGGCCTTGCTATTACTATAACATTACCGAGGTCAGGAGGCGGGGCATGAAAAAAATATTGATTATCGAGGATGACAATGCCATTGCGGAAATTGAGAGAGATTTTCTTGAAATAGAGGGCTTTGAAATCGAAATTTGCACAGATGGCACGACTGGATTAGCGCAAGCGCGAAAGAACGCCCATGATTTAATTTTGCTTGACCTTATGCTTCCCGGCATGAACGGCATAGAGATATGCAAGGCAATACGCAATGAAACGAGCATACCTATCATTATGGTGACGGCAAAAGCGGAAGAAGTAGACATGATAAGGGGTTTGGGAATCGGCGCGGATGATTACATCACAAAGCCATTTTCTCCTACCGCGCTTGTGGCAAGGGTAAAGTCAAACCTAGCTCAATACGAGCGATTAAAGAATGGCAGCGGCAACAATGGCATAGGCAAAATCAAATCCGATGAAATCCAAATAGGAAGGATAAAGGTAAATCTGCTTACCCATCGCGTTTATGTTGGAGAGTGTGAGCTTGAACTAAAGCATAAAGAATATGAGCTATTGGTATTCCTTATGTCTAATCCCGATATAGTTTTTAGTAAAGAGCACTTATATGAGCGGATATGGGGTATGGACGCATTTGGCGACTTAAAGACTGTCGCCGTTCACATCAACCGATTACGGGATAAAATTGAACTTGACCCGCAAAACCCAATATATATACAAACTGTATGGGGAGCAGGATACCGCTTCCAGGTCTGAGCCTGATGCAATGAATAACGAGCACCGTTTTTGCTTTTATGCAAAAACGGTGTTTTCAGTTTACCCTTTATTTAACTTGGTTTACCATCAGTTTAACAAATAAGGGTTTCCAGTTTACCATTGCCTATTATGATATGTTCAACCTCAAAAATGAGAGAATGAATAACGGAGGAACTACTATGTCAAAGCTAAAACTTACAGACATTAAAAAAACTTACCGGAACGGCGAAATTGTTCACGCGCTGAAAGGCGTATCCCTCGAATTTAGGGAAAGTGAGTTCGTCGCGATTTTAGGGCCGTCCGGCTGCGGAAAGACTACGCTGCTTAATATCATCGGCGGGCTTGATCGCTACGACTCCGGCGATATGGAGTTAGGCGGCTTATCCACAAAGAATTTTAAAGACGCGGATTGGGATGCATACAGGAACCGTTCGATAGGCTTTGTTTTTCAAACCTATAACTTGATCGGGCATCAATCGGTGCTGCAAAACGTTGAAATCGCGTTGACCTTATCCGGCGTTTCAACAGCCGAAAGGCGGCGAAGGGCAAAGGAAGCGTTAAAATCGGTAGGGCTTGCCGACCAGATAAAGAAAAGACCGAACCAGTTGTCCGGCGGACAAATGCAGCGTGTCGCCATAGCGAGGGCGCTCGTCAACAACCCGGAGATAATATTGGCAGACGAACCGACCGGCGCGCTTGACAGCCAAACCAGCGTACAGGTCATGGAGATTCTCAAAGAAATAGCTAAGACCAAGCTGGTGGTCATGGTCACACACAACAGCGAGCTTGCCGACAAATACAGCAATCGCATCATCCGTTTGCTGGACGGAGAAGTTCAGTCAGATTCAAACCCGCTATTTAAGGATAAGGAAAGCGGAAAACCAACAAAAAAGACTGGGCCCGTCGACAAAAAAACACTCAAGAAAACTTCCATGTCGATGAAAACAGCCGCAACGCTCTCTTTCAAAAATCTGTTGACTAAAAAGGGCAGAACAATTACCACCGCGTTTGCGGGGAGTATCGGTATTATTGGCGTGGCGCTGGTGCTTGCGTTATCGTCCGGCTTATCGGGGTATATGTCGCAGATGCAGACGGATTCGCTGTCCGGTTTTCCGATTACTATAACCGAAACGCCTCAGACGATAGAGAGAGGCGGACAAGAATCGGCTAACCAACTGCTCAGCCGATCCGATGAAACCGGAAAATTTACGGATAATGACATTCTCTATAGCTACGATCGCAGTGCAAATTCAATAGAACATACAAATGTCTTAACCCAGGAATATTTTGATTACATCGCAAATATAACAACCGAACTGCCGGGCGCCGTGGACGCGGTTTCCTATTCGAGAGGCGTTGGAATCAACCTGCTTGCCAAAGGCGAAGATACCGTAGTAAAATTTGCCACAACAAATGACTCAAACGGATCCGAGGGAGTTGAATCCCTAATGGGCGGTGGCAGCTTGTACTGGCAGGAAATGCACGACAACGAAGATTTAATCCTCTCCATGTACGACCTGATCGGCGAGGACAGCCGTTTGCCGAAAGAAAAAGACGAGGTTGTTCTCGTTGTTGACGAGTATAACAGAATTGACAAGGCGTTTTTTGAAAAGCTGGGCATGTCCACAGAAGCGGACGATTATACCCTTACTGATTTTATTGGAAAAACCATATTGAAGGTCGTGCCCAATGACAGCTTTTATACTAAGACCGACGACGGTTTGTTTGCCCCGGCATCCGTCTCTGATTATGACGACTTGTATGAAAACAGCGACGGCATTGAACTGACTATCGTAGGTGTATTGCGCATTAAGGAAACATCAACGTCCGTAATTAATTATCTTTCCTCCGGTTTGGCTTATACTACGGCATTGACAGACTATATTGTTGATAATGCCAAAGATTCGGAGATAGCAGCAGCGCAAAAGGACTCGGATAAAGATGTGGTGTTGAACACTCCTTTTGCAAACGATGACGCAAAGGAACAAAAATTGCTGAGCTTAGGCGCGGACAGCACCCCTACTGGTATAAGTATTTATCCCACGGATTTTGAAGGCAAGGAAGCTGTAAAGGAATACCTTGATAATTACAATGTCGGTAAATCCGAAGCCGACCAAATTGTCTACAGCGATATGGCGCAAATTGTTGAAAACATGACGGGCACTATGCTCAATACGATAACTTATGTCTTGATTGCGTTTGCGGCGATCTCTCTGGTTGTTTCCACCATTATGATTGCGATTATCATTTATGTATCTGTGATTGAACGCACGAAAGAAATTGGTATCCTGCGCAGTGTGGGCGCGAGAAAGAAAGACATATCAAGGGTGTTTAACGCGGAGTCGGCGCTCATAGGTTTATCCGCGGGGCTTTTAGGCGTAGGCCTGTCATATCTTATTGAAATACCCTTAAACATGATTATTTCTTCGCTTGTCGGTATAGGCGGGATAGCAAGTCTGCCCATTCTATCTGCCGGTCTGCTCATCCTCGGAAGCATGTGCCTGACCTTGATTGCCGGATTTATTCCGTCAAGAATGGCGGCGAAAAAAGACCCTGTTGTTGCGCTGAGAACGGAATAATATCAGTTCATATCAGGAGCTCTTCTTCCCTCCCTCTCTAAAAGACGGGGAGGGAAGAAGAAGCTTACTCCATAAAAGTTGCAGGAGGTTAATCATGGAAAATATATCATTATTCACCATTCATCCGAGCCGTCGCACAAACGCTCAAGGAAACCTGCGCCACTACCAATACAAGTACAGCACCGCAATAATTCCACAAAAAAACAGGATTTTGGCTGCAATCAGCTTAAGCTGAGGGATTAACTTCTTTTGTATTGACAGTAATACTTTATCACTCATTTTCTTTTTCATTAAGCGGGTAGTTATTTACCCGCTTTTTCTTTGCCTGATTTCGCTTTGCCTTGTATCTCTAAAACGGGGGGTGCCTGGTTCTTTTTAAAGTGCTGCTTTTTATTGCTTTCTGTTCCATGCGGTTCCTTGGGATCAGGTCTGCGCATACCTGCTTTTGCCATACAATCACCTCCCTAAGATAAATCATCACTTTAACAGCCGGCATTACTTTTTTGTATTGGGGCCCAGTGCTTCCTTTTTGCTGTTGTGCGGCAGGAGGATATCTGACTCCTTTGCAGCGGCCACTTGCTGATTGTTGTTAATTATTTTCTGTTGTTGGACGGCCGTATCTTCGAAGGTTTTTTGGATGTTCTTTTTCTTAGCAGACATATATATCACCTCATTTTATTGTAACCATTAAGTAGTCTTCTCATGCTGACTATTGTTAACGGGTTGCTCAGGTCTTTTCGGGTAATACTATTTACCACCACCATAAAAATCAAAAGGAGTTTTCTGTTATGCAACCACAACCCCATAATACGTACCCCCCTCAACACCAAAACCGTCAGCCGGGGCGGGAAGCTGAAATGAATCCGCCTCCCCAATATGATAATCCCGCATATAAAGCATCAGGAAAACTGGCTGGGAAAAGAGTGCTGATTACAGGCGGAGACAGTGGGATTGGCCGGGCTGTAGCAATCGCCTATGCCAAGGAGGGAGCGGACGTTGCAATCATCCACCTGTGTGAAAATAGCGATGCGGATCAAACCGTCACCGCCGTCACCAATTTGGGACGTAAATGTGTGAAGATCGAAACGGATTTGAGGAAGGAACAAAATGCAGTCGAAGCGGTCAATCAATCCGTCGCCAGCCTAGGTGGGATCGACATACTAATCAATAACGCAGCCGTACAATATCCTCAAAACAGTATCTCAGATATTTCTTCCGGTCAGTTGATCAATACCTTCGAAAGCAATATTTTCTCATACTTCTATACAACTAAAGCGGCATTACCCCACTTGCAAAACGACAGTACAATTATCAATACAGCCTCCATCACAGCATTTGAGGGAAAGGCAACGCTGATCGACTATTCTGCAACGAAAGGCGCAGTGGTATCCTTTACCCGTTCAATGGCATTGTCCCTAATGGAAAAAGGAATCCGTGTAAACGCAGTTGCGCCAGGACCTGTATGGACGCCCCTCATAGTCGCCAGCTTTTCTCCCCAGGAGGTTGCTACATTCGGTTCCACCAGTCCCATGCAGCGGGCGGCACAGCCCAATGAACTGGCGCCGATATATATTTTTTTGGGATGTGAGGATTCCTCCAATGTCTCCGGCCAGGTATTTCATGTGAACAGCGGAACGGTAATCAATTAGCTTATTACTTGAAAATGTTCACTCAAATCGCGCTATATTATACCATTTTCCTTGCTTGGGTAAAATTATTAATAAGACGGCCCTGTTCTCAATCACGCAGAAATGGGGTTGTCTTTTTGT
>Ga0153947_1000695_pt1 | contig 16577 bp, 19 predicted proteins | sample TSNJ031MetaG_FD_104697 | JGI IMG/M metagenome (GOLD analysis project Ga0153947, IMG submission 104697) | Attine ant fungus gardens microbial communities from New Jersey, USA - TSNJ031 MetaG | ecosystem: Host-associated > Fungi > Mycelium > Unclassified | place: USA: New Jersey, Wharton State... | reverse complement strand
GTTCCGGAACCATGGCAAGTACCACCGTTACCTATGGGGTTTCAACTGCCCTTCGCGAAAATACATTCACTAAGGCAGGATGCCAGATTGCTGGTTGGAATGCATATAAGTCTTCTGATGGAACCTTTAGATATGTAAGTGCGGACGGATCGACAATTAAGTGGTGCAAAGAAGGTTCACAGCCGAGTGGCTATACGAAATTTGTCTATGCTGATCAAGCGAGTGTATCTGCGACTACAAATGTACATGGCGATACAATCATTATGTATGCAAAATGGAATTAGGAAAAGTTCTTGCTTTAGACCATAAATTAATTATAGAAAATGGATGTTATCGATAGACGGTGATCCCAAGATTCGTTTACAAAAAGAAGTAGCGTAACCTTTTGAATGAAGGCGCTACTTTTTTTGTGATCGTCTGTGTATGCTATTAGAATCGTAACTAAGAGTCCAAGAACCATCAATATGATGGATAGCCAAATTCTGATTTTATTATTCAAGAAAAGGGACAGAAAGGATCCTATAAAAATGAACATATGTTATCATATTTCTCACTCCCATTTTGTACCAACGCCAACTTCCACGGCCTTATCATAGATTTTCTTTGCTGTTACCAAGTCCTGCGTCGCCACTCCAACTGTTTTAAATACTATAATCTCATCCTCATTTTCTCTTCCGGTCACCTTTCCGAGAATTACATCCCCCAAATCACCGGTGAAATCATCCTTCGTAATTCTTCCTTCGCCTAATGGAATCATAATGTCGCCGGCTTCTGATAAAACAGCTTCTTCTGAGTCAAAGTATATTTTAGACGCGCGTTCAAGTATAACCGGGTCCATTTCCTGCATATGTGGCTGGTAAGAACCTACGCAGCTGACGATGGCTCCTTTCTTTACCTTGCTTCCGTCAAATACCGGCTTGCTGGAAGGCGTAACCGTAACAATCAAATCCGCGTCTTCAATCGCTTCATCAGAGGTCATTGCCGCTATAATTTCTGTTTCATAATCCTTAAGCTCCGCCTGCAATTTAGCAGCAAACGCCTTGGTCCTCTCAAAATTCAAATCATAAACCTTGACCCTGTTAAGCTTTCTTACAGCCAGCATTGCTTCCAGTTGTGCAGCCGCTTGGCCGCCTGTCCCAATTAATGCGCCTTCCGTCGCGTTCTCTCTCCCCAGAATATCGAAAGCCGCACCCGATGCCGCACCTGTCCGCAATTGGGTAACATAAGCACCATCTAAGATAGCGGTGATCAGCCCTGTTTTTCCATCAATCAACAATACCTGCGCCGGTGCGGACGGAAGCCCATTATCAATATTCTTTGGAAATATATTAATAATTTTAAGCGACGCCGTATCCATTTCTTCTACATAGGCAGACATAAACAAAAAGCATCCTTCGTATTTTGGCGCTTGAATATTGGTTCTGAGCGGTGTGTCGCATTTGCCCTCCGCCGCAAGTTGAAACGCTTTTTTGTCAGCTTCCACCGCATCCTTTATGGTGAACACTTTCCGAATATCTTCTCTTGATAATAATAACACTTTAGACCCTCCTTTTTATATAGCGGTTTGCGGTTTGCCAGCCACTTTCCCCTGATAAAAACCAGCGGTAAAAAGCGGCAAGGCTGCACTAGCCTACCTGAAATCCGTATTTTAAAGGATCTGTCGGTTCAATCAGATAAGTTGCCACACCCGTCAGATAACTGCTTCCGGTTATTGCGGGAATTACCGCGTCGTATTCTCCTACTTTTGTAGTGCTCTTAATAGTGCCACAGAATAAAGACCCAATAAAGCTCTCGTATACAAATTCTTCACCTACGCCGAGTTCTCCCCATTTGTGCAGAGCAGCCATCTTCGCGCAGGTACCCGTGCCACATGGTGATCGATCTGCCATAGCGTCTCCAAAAATAACAACATTCCGCATATTTGCTTTGTCCGGATTTGGCGTTTCGCTATAGAATTCAACCAAATCCACTGTATCAATATCCAGTATAGGGTGTTTGACCGGTATCTGTGCATTGATAGCCTCCAACATCTTCATACCGACTTTAGTGATTTCGGGAACAGTCTTAACCGTAATTTCGGTAAATCCGGCATCTTTTGCGTCTACTAGTGCAAAGAAACTGCCCCCAAATGAAATCATGAACGGAATCTCTTTTCCGTCTATTGTTACAGACAGGTTCTCCTTGTAAAGAAAGGATGGGACATTGGTCATTGTCACGCTTTCTACCTTGCCCTCTTTAACCAGCGCTTCCGTACGAATCAGACCGGCAGGTGCTTCGAGCACCACTTCATTGACCCCCTCAACCGCTTTGAAAAGCCCCGCTTCCACTGCAACAGTAACCGCGCCAATGGAACAATGCCCGCACATATTCAGATAGCCTCCCGTTTCCATAAAAATGACTCCGAAGTCAGCCTGCTGATTTATCGGCTCACAGAGAAACGCACCAAACATTTCATGATGCCCTCTGGGTTCAAACATCAACGCCGTCCGCAAATGATCGCAATTATTTTCCATCCATTTCTTCTTTTCAATCATAGTGCTTCCCTGCGGTTCGTCAAAACCTCCGATTACTACCCGGCAAAATTCTCCTACCGTATGAGCATCTACAACCTGTAGCGCATTTTCAAATCTTTCTATATTTACTTTTGCCTTTTGTTCCATTATCTCCACGCTCCTTTTTGCTATTTCCCGCCCTCGTTGTCCATGTTATGACTTTCTCATAAGCGAAAACCTCTTGCTAAGGGGTCACGTTTGTCCAGAACCAAGTTATTAAAACCGGTAATGTAGGCATTACCACACACCTCAACAACCACAGACCGATAGTCAGCTATCTGTAACTCTTCCACAATACGGCTGGTGAATTCAGTATTGATAATACTTTTATTAACCAGTATATCCCCTTTTTTCAGCACCCCCTTGTGCCATAGTTGCGCTACTCGGCCGCTGGTACCGGTGCCGGTAGGACAGCGATCTACTTCACCATCGGCAAAGATACAGACATTTTTGGCGTGAACCTCATTTTCGTTATGCACTATTTGATCCAGCAGCATAGTACCGTAAAGCCAATTAACTCCAGTTTCAATTGGGTGCTGTATTGCATATTTCGTTTCCACAGCCTTTTTGACTGCAACACCTACTTCTTTGAGTTTAGTAATATTTTGGGGATCAACTGTTAATCCAAACTGGGCCGCATCAACATAGGTATAAAAACAACCACAATAAACAATATCGCCGGTTATCGTGCCATATTCCTCTAATTCCACACTAATATTTTCCATATAGACAAAACTGGGTACATTTTGAAAACGAACATGTTTTACCAGGCCATTTTCATCAACGTCAGCATATGCGGTGACCCGGCCCGCGGGTGAATCCAGTTTTACTACATTAACGCCCGGTTGAGCGGATATTATGCCTGTTTCTATAAGCACAGTGGTTACGCCAATCGTAGCGTGGCCGCACATAGGGCTCAAGCTATCATTATTGGGAAATAACATGCCAAAATCGCCATCTTCTGTTACGGGTTCGGTAAGTATGCAGCCATACATATCCGCATGACCGCGCGGCTCCAGCATAATAAGGCGGCGCAAGTCATCAAGATGTTCGTTCACATAATCACATTTTTCGGGAATAGTACTGCCGGGGATGCGTGGAAATCCTGCTGTTATGATGCGGGTTGGTTCACCGACGGTATGGGTGTCGATTGCTGTAATATTGTTCTTTAGCATAAACATAGAATACCTCCTTCTCACTTTACAAATGTTATTTTTATTGATAAACTATGACTATTATTATACATGGAACCTGTGCGGCAATGAATGAAGATGTTGTAAAGATTTGCTGCGTTTACATATTAAATTGAAGGTTATTGAACTGTTTTTCCTTAATTGGATCATGCGCTTGGAGGATTGCCGTGGATAAGACCGATAATAAGATTATTCAAACTTTACAAAAGGACGCCCGAATACCCATTCAAAGGTTAGCCAAGGAGATACACATGAGCAGTCCTTCAGTCAATGAACGGGTTAAACGATTGGAGGAATGTGGCATTATTAAAAGCTACCATGCAAAAATTGATGCGGAAAAAGTAGGTTTTACCGTACATGCATTCATTGTTGTCAACGATTCTGCCAGCTGCCGGAACAGGATTAATGATTACATACAGCAAAATAATGCTATTGTTCGGGCGTTTTTTTCTAATACCAGTGGCGCTGAACTGATACTGGATGTTTATTGCCGAAACATGAACCACCTGGATGAAATACAGCGTTCTTTGTTTAAGATGGCTCATACTTCTACGTTTATTGTAAGTAATCAAGCCGCCAAAGACGGGGATATTGTTATGGAGTGAATCATCATTAATCAATGCTGCGCATTTTTCAATTTCTTCTTAAACTGCTTCATCTGCTTTTTATCCAGTGACTCAAAATTTTCCTCACTAAACCCACAAAAACCGTTATTGAACTTTTTACATTATACATACTGGTACGTACATCCTGTTTCAAACACAAACTCGTTCCAATATTCTAATGCATAGAAAAGGTAAATAAGGAGATATTACTTGCTTGTTAAAATGGCATGGGAAGGTTTTCATAATCGTACCAAATGGTATGAACCCGCTCCCCTTGCTGTTCTGTTTCAGTTCCAGACTGATGTTCGGATTGGCGAATTATGTGTAGTCAGATATGAAGATATTGAAAGTCCTGGCAAGTAAAGTACCTTGATAATAATATACTTACCCAGGCAGCCGGTAGGGCGGTCATATCATTCGCTTTCAGTCTTGGAAAGGGGATGATTAGCATGATTACATATGGTGATTTGTTCACATTCGTGATTATGATATGCGCTATTATTACAATGGCCAGAAATGGCAAAGACAGAAAATAGCCGCCCTGCTCTCTGGTAAAGATTAGGCGGCTATCTCTGATAGTAACTATTAATTTTCACCGAAGCGGATAGGTTTGAGCTATCTTATCGGCTATCTTGTTAAGTATATTATAAGCAAAGAACCTACCAAAAGTCAATATGGAATCTTTATCCGCTGTATAGCAGCTAATCATAAATGATCTTATGATTAAATGATTAATTTTTTTTTTAGAAAGGAGGCCTTTATGGGCAAGGATAAGAATACCGAAACAATTACATTAGATAAAGACTTTAGATGAAGCATGGGAGGCAGGGTGGCAACGGAGGGGGATGCGGACGTTTTCTTGGACTCATGTTGACAATCCAACACTGCGTCTGTATTCCACTGGGCTCATTCCCGAGACGTGGCAACTCCTAACTCATTTGAGGAGGGAGGTGAGTGCTTATGACTGTCTACGAAGCAATATCTTTGATGTTAGCTTTTTCGACTTTAATTATAGCCTTGCTCGTCTACATAGACAGACGAAAAAAATAGCCCATCCTGTCGGCCAACAGGATGAGCTTTGTCCATAAGGACATTTTTCATACATTGGTTGCCACTCACGTGGGTGGTTGTTCTTTCTATGTCTTTATCCTAGCACATTTCTGCAGATTTTACATAGTTCTAGTTAATTGGCAAATTAATATTACATTACTTACAATTTACCTTTAATAAATTTATCCTTTGGAGATTCATTATAGCCCGTCTCCATAATCTGTTATTTCCCATTCATTTTTTAAATCTTCTCTTTCAAGAATCCATTTCCATGAATATTCATAATTAGACATTAAACCTGCTGCTGGAGATTCTCCCGTTATAAAATCTGCAACAAATACAATAATCTCATCACTATCTTGCGTCGCCAAATCCAGTGAATCCTCTTCTGAATATTTTAATTTTATCAATTCACAATTATTAAATCTCTTAAAATCTTCAAGAACCAAACGTGCAGCAGCTTCAATCTCTTCTTCCTTATACTTTTCGGATACTCCATAATCAATATCAACATTATCTGTTTTGCCGTTAGATGAACAAGATGTTGCAGTTCCACACAAAACCAAAACTATTAATAACAAACTTATTTTTCGCACCAAAACCTCCTCTAATAAACTATTGCAAATGTTGCCTTTGGATAGTTTGATTTTATTTTCTCCCATCCATTAGTACTACTGCTAACCCATGCATTATAATCCGATGTATGCTGCGCTACCTTGAAATCATAGTATGTCACACCGCTTGTTTTCTTTTTAGTACTTGATTTTGCTGTTACAAACCCCATATGAGCATATTTTCCATCGCCATACCTACTATATGCAATAAAAGAACCTTGTCTTATCCTAGTCGAAAACGTATAAAAATCTTTCGTCGTTGACTTTATACCATAAAATTTAGCAAATTTATCAGCCACCGTCCAGACTTGAGTGGTATATTTCTTTGTCATTGGTGCCTCTCCCTTTATGACTTTATTATACCTTAAATCCTTGAATTATGCGACTTCAGCAAATTTGTATCTTCGGCATTATGCCTATTGTTCAGAGGCTTTACGCTTTTGATACAGAGTTGCAACGATACAGTTTTCAATGTGCAGATGCACGATGTCAGGAGCGGTGATCCGGCAAATCCGGCAGTTCTGCTGCATATTTACGACCAGCATGACCGTTTAAAATATGTAAAAAATAGAAGCATAAATTTCTCTGTTTTGCACAATCTTTAAAGAATCTTCGAAGAGGTAACTTCTTTGATTTTGGGATCAAGTGGATTCAGTCCCTGCATCAACATCTGGTATTGTTGTCTGGTCAGTTCCGCAGCATCTTGCTGAGTACGTGGCCAGCTAAAAGAACCATCTTCCAGTCTCTTATACAGGATCAGGAATCCCGTCCCTTCCCACAAAAGTCCCTTGATTCTGTCTGCTCTGCCGCCGCAGAATAGAAAGAGTACGTCCTTTTCAAAAGGGTTCAAGTCATATTTGGTGCCAATTAGTTGGGCAAGACCATCAATCCCTTTGCGAAGATCGGTTCTGCCGCAGGCCAGGATAATCCGCTTTACACCAGCGGCTTCAGTCAACATGAACAATGACCTCCAGCATCTGTTTCAGCAAAGATTCCGAGATGGAATTCGATAAACCAATGGTAAATGTTCCGGACTGAATAACGGCGTCTGCTTGAAATGTTATGTTTGTAGATTTTGAATCCTCAGCCACCTGAACAGGAATCTCGGCAAATGTAATGGCAGTGCTCGGCCTTGCAGCGGGAAGTACAGAATTGATCTGATTGTATGCTTCCTGACGTATTTTACGCAGCCAATAGTAGTATCTTTTTTCGCTGATTTCTTGTTCCAAAAGCCATTGTTTTACGGTCTGTCCCTTTGGTCTTGCCTGACATTGTTCAATGACGGCCTTCCAGTTAGCCCGACGAACTTCATGTGTTGCTTTATCCATTGTGTACCCTCCTTGAAAAAACTAGCTAGTTTTTTGAGTTTTTTCAAGTTTGCCATAAAAGTCACACGAATGATAGGCGGATGGTTTGACGTTTACTGTGAAAGGGGGCTGATGCTTATGTACATTACATGGCGCGATCCAATCGCTTTTGTAATTATGCTAGTTGCTATAATAACCCTTGTCAGAAACAAGCATAAAAAATAGCGCCCTCACCCGGAAAGTTTAGCGCTATTTAGGTAATACATATAATCACACCAATCGAATGGAAGATCAAATGATTTCTTAAAATCAAAATTTGACATTAGGCTAGAAATTTGTTAAACTGATTATAGAAAATGGATGTCATCGATAGACGGTGATCCAATTGACTCAGTTTATAAAAAAGTAAACCGCATCTTTTGGCGAGGGCGGTTTACTTTTTTTTGTGATCGTTTATGTATGCTATTAGGATCGTAACTACGAGTCCAAGAACCATCAATACGATGGATAGCAATTCAAAATCACTCATAAAAGCATCCCTCCTTTTCCTAAATTTCCTCCGAAAAGGATTTCTATAGTAATCAGAGGGTCACAGTCCCTCTGCTGAAGGACCGCCGCCTATCCGTTTATGATAACATCCTGCTTTATTCTAACAAATAAACCGTCGACTGGCAATTCATTTCTGCTGGAGATAAAAATGCCTCTAAAATAATTATATAACCTTGTTTTTTTACTAACATTTCTGAAAAAAACAGCATCTTTTGTAAACTTAAATATTTCTACCAACTTACTACTAACATTATTTTCACCCATTTTAGGGTATTTTTGACTGCTTTTTTCTTATCCAATCACCCATATTTCCTATTATTTCTTACAAAATTCTTCTTTTAACAAAATGATCCAACCACCCACAAACCATCTATTTATAAGGCTTCGCAAAAAAAGTACCGCCCCCGACGCTCTCATTCGTCAAAAACAGCACTTCAGTACGCGATCAGGAGTTCGAACCCGTTTCGCATATGCTCAAATCCCATAAATAGGAGGTTTTGCACACCATCTAATGCAAGTGTGTTCAAAGGTGTGTTCAACTATCTTTAAATTCATTAATGACCTTTTTGTCTGAACACTAATGTTTAATGCTCTTTGATCTACCTGTCCAGACTTTGAGAACCACTATTTTTGTGTGCAGAGCCATAACATAATTACTCTTTTTACTTAGAGAAACCAATAACAAACTTCCAAATGTTTTAATGTGAATTTTATTCCCAAGTTCTTCACATCCCCTTTGATATATATCCGCACTTTCACGATTAAATTTATATCCATATTTTTTAATTATACTGTATTCAGTAAAACAGTTGCGTCATTGACGCAACTGTCTACATAACAATTTTCTGTGCTTAAAGGCAAAGGAGAAGCCATGCTCTATAACTAATTACTTGTTAGAATCTATTGTTTACCTTCTTGTTTATCTTTTCTCAAATAACATACATATACCTGAATACACACTAACATTGTCATTCCGGCTACTACATACAAAAATTCAGTATATATATGAAGTAAAAATAGATAGAATAACACAACCACTATTTGTGAAAAAAATATTAGTGCTATGTTTAATTTCATATATTTCAGATATTTAGCCTTTCTCTCTTCCTTCATAAACACCCTCTCCTTTCTTATTAGTTAGCTTATAGTCATTTTCTAGTTGTTAAGCTTCAATCTTAATAGTACTGCGTACACGCATAATAGGTTTGACTTTTTGAATTGCCCTTGTAATTCGCTTGTGCATAATAGGTTCCAATGCGTTTTTCGGCATATAACCCTGCTTTATAGGTTAGTTGTCCCCGTGTTTTATGATAGTATACTTTCTCCTTACATGATATATGCGTTGAATTAGGGCTATACAAAGTTGCTAAGGAATAAACCAATGAACCTATAGTATACGCCAATCCATATAATGGAAAAAAATTACTTATAATTAGACCAATAGCTGTTCGCGTCATCAATCCAAGTGCTTTGGCTGTTCTAATATCGGCCGTGCTTATGGTACGTTTATAAACAGACCAGTCTGCGGCTTTTGTGCTTCCCGGTGCAGAGGTTACTGCATATCGATCCGTTCCTGCACTAGCAATAATCTCAGTCTCATCCTCAACAGTTTCAGCTGTTTCCACTATAACTTCATTTCCATCTAGGAAAAGTTTGCCGTCATCGGTAATAGTAATTTCATCATGTGATTTGCCTTCTTCTATGGCTAGCGAAATATCGCCATTTTTATTATCCGCATCAATTTCCATTGTTGTTATAACACCCTCACATATCTCAAGCTTGTAGACTATAGTATCTTTCTGCACATCGATATCAATCACTAAGCCTGATTCCATTCCAAGGTTATCCATAATTTCTATGTCTTCTAACACTTTATCTACAATGTCTTCATCCACTTCTTCCTTCAATAAATCAACAACAGTTTCATCATCAATGCAATCAATTGTAAAGTCATCACTTTCCATGTTCCCCACACTTGACGCATTTGCTATATTATTAAATGGAATAATAGTTGTTAGTATCGTAGCTAAAGCAAGCGCTAATATTTGTTTTTTCAATTTTAACATACGCTTTCCTCCTTGTATTACAATCAGCTTTCAGTTATCTGGTTAATTTAAATATTGTTTCATTAATTATAATTATTTTTTAAGGTAGCATACACTCATATGCATTTAGCACACCCCCATTCTTTACTCGATCATCAATATGTTCATTATAAGTAGCAGAATTACATATAATTTCTTTACATCTAATTGCCATCATATTAATATCTTTTTTATATATTTCTGCTGCAACACCTGTCACAAATGCCGTCGCATAAGATGTGCCTGTTCCAATTCCGTATGAGTTTCCAGCTTTAGTACTATATATGTCGGTACCGGGTGCAACGATATCCACCGTGTTCACACCATAATTTGATTTTGAATACAAATCACCTTTTTCATTTATACTAGACACAACTATCACATTATCAAACATGTAAGCTGCTGGGTAAGTTTTGACTTTATCAATATTTAAACCTCTCATATCACCATTACCCGCTGAAACGACAAATAATAGTGAAGAGTTTTGTATCTTGCTTTTTAGTCTAGGATCATCAATGTCAATATTAATACTAAAATTACAAATTTTAGCGCCATTCTCTTCAGCGTAATCAATTGCTTTTAGAATGTTTTCAATATCCCCAATTAAAGGCTGTTCTTCCGAATTACCTAAAACTTCAAGTGGCATAATTTGTAACCCAGCATTACACGCAATGCCTCTGCATTTTCCCGTTTGCATATTGGATGCAATGATGCCTGCAATAAAAGTTCCGTGATCATTCTCATGTTCTGACACTTCATATGTATCAATTTGATTATTATTATCAATGAAGTTCCATCCATAAATATCATCAACATAACCATTATTATCGTTATCAATTCCGTCATTTTCAATTTCTAAACTGTTGATCCAAATATTCCCTTTCAATGCATCATGCATGAAATCAATACCAGTATCTATTATTGCAACTACCACTTCTTGCTCATTTTTAATACGTGTAGATACTTCCCAAAAATCATTTGCATTTAATGAATACAAAGTTTCATTAGTATCTATGAAATACCATTGTTCTTTGTGAAATTCTCTTTTATGAAAAAATTTAATCAATATTATAAAGGAGAAAATTATTATAAATATTGTTTTAGTTTTCATTATTTTTACCTATTAAGATTCTTTTGTTTTATTTTTTAATGTGACAAAAATTTCACTGTATAATTTATTTTTATTATACGATTTCTAGATAAAGATGTCAATTTATTCCTTTCATTTGGTAATTATAGCCAATAATATTCTCATAATCTTGCGGCAATTGAATTATTCTTGAACATTCAATAACTAAGAAACATGTAGGGAAACGTATTTCCCTTAAAAATTAAAAAATTAGTCGCAAAGGGGCCTGAATAGAGCCAAACCTTGCTGCTCAATCATTTTCTTTACCATTTTTCTTGCTAACTTCATATAATGGTTTAATTATTTGCCAGCCATTTGTAACTGGGTCAAGAGCCACCAAAAATAAAAACAGCTCCAAACGTTTGAAGCCATTTCATTTAATATTACAAACTGGAATTGAATAATTTGAATATTCTGGAAACACTGTAAGAAAAAGGCTTTAAGAGCCTTATCACTTCTTAATTGTATTCAAAAATGTATTCATTATTTATACTCAGATGTGTATTATTCTATCTGGCAGTAGAAATATTCTCGAAAAATTCCTCAAAATCAACTCGGAAAATTTTCTGCAATCCTACCAAATCACTGACAAATATATTTCCTCTACCCAGTTCAATTAGTGAATAGGTACTGCGGCTTAATGGTGAACCCATTGTTTGAAGCTGCGCAACGGTTTCTTCTTGTGTCAAATTTTTAGATATTCGAATTTTCTGTATATTTTGACCAAATACTTCATTGTTCAGTATCTTCATAGTTATGATCTCCTTCAATATTTTGCTTATATCCATAAGCAGAAAGGGGATAATATGAATTACCTAAACAACACACTGAAAAGAGCCAGCATACAATCACTACGTGAATACTTTCTCTACGGGGTCAGTGACGAAGCGTATTCCACCAGAAGTTATGAGATACGCATTAAAAAGGCTTATGAAAGGTGGCGTGATGTCGTCAAAAAATATGAAAAGGAAGATTCTGAATTAGAGAGGGCTTTTCGGGATGTAATAACAGAACATGAACATGTCTATATGGAACTGGGTATTCAGGCCGGATTTCAATTAGCCAGAGAAATTGAACGAAGTGGTGAAAATGAACGAATTTATGCCAGATACAAAGAAATGTATAGTTCCTTATTCCATGACGTGGCAAAGGCTATTGAAGATTTACAAAAGGCACAGAAAAATGCTGAAGAAATCAGAGAATCTTGTCAAGGGCTTGCCACATTCATGTGGTGCGACATAAAATGAAGCATCCTTTACAAGGTTCTCTGTCTTATTGTATCTTTTTTAAGCGGAAAAAGGTTTAAAAAGTCATTCCTATTTTCTTCATGGCTAGAGCAAGGTCGCCTTGTTGAAGTAGAAAGTTTAACATCATCATGGTTTCATCTTTTGGTGGTAAGTGGGCAGCATAGGACTGTTTTGCTTTAAGGAAATAGTCTCTTGCTATACAGGGTTGTGACGACAACTTTGCAAATCCGACACCTGAATAAAATTCTCCTAAAGTCATTCCAAAGTTTGGTGCAGTTTTCGCCCACTTATCGAGTTTATCAACCATTTTGTCACCCTTTTCGTGCTCATTATTCATAATATAAGCAATCGCCAGATTTCCTCTTTGAGTAAATGAATCGAGGTTTTCGGGCATACAATATTCTTTTCTAAGCAAAAGTGCCCTTTCTGCAGATGCTATTTGCGATTTCCGATCTCCTAAGACCGCATAAAAATTGCTTAGATTGCTGTAGAAATGGGTTGCTAATCCCGCATATTCTTTTGAAATGGGCTGTATAATCTCAAGCCCTCTTTTAAGATGCATCAAGCCAGCTTTAAAATCTGCCTTTCCACCGCCGGAAACTAAGCCCCGGTACAATTCATAAGTAGCTTTTTCTCTTTTATGTATCCCTTCCATAGGAATAGAGTCCTTCATAATATCAAGTAGCTTTTCCGCCCTGCTCCATTGGTGATATTTGCCGCAGTATCCAAGTGACTCACTAAAAAAGTGATATGCAGATGCAGTATCATCTATTTCTATCTCCTGAAAAATACTTTCGATGGTACTCAAAAGATCACGATAATAGGGGATATCTTCTCCATAACGAAAGCAGGTAGTATAAATACTGGTTAAAAATGCACCGCACGTTGAGAACTTAGGTTTGCTGAAACTGGCAATCACTTCATGTAAAAATGGATGAAGTGAAATACGGTTATTCGCCATATCCTGTTGTATCCAACCATAATCAATTAAGCTATTTACATAATTAAGATTCTGAATTTTCATCCATTCCTGAAATAATCGTTTCGGAATTCCATATAGAGGAATCAGTACCATATGCCGCAAAATATATAAATTATGTTCCGATAAATTTTGTAACGTAAAAAGGGTTTGAATATGCTCATACAGCTTTTTCTTCTTGGTGCTGGAATCCTTTTTTACTTTTACTTTGATGGGCTCAGAAAGTGCAAGACCTTCTTTTTGCAAGGCAGCTAAAAGCATTTCTGGCGTCAAATCTGCCGCGGTGAGCGTCTTGGCGGCCATTTCTACAGTCAATGTATGCCGATAAACCTCTTGAATGATATCAGCCACAATCAAAGGTTTGTCACGGGTTATAGGGGCATAGGCATAAAAGAGTTCTGATAATTCATCCATGCTTTCCAATTCCGTTACAGAATGAGTGCTGACTTCATCTATGTGGCACCTAGTCGTGACAAGTAACTGAAATGACAGGGATAGAAATTCATGAAACAAATCATCTTTTTCTGGCACTGTATCAAAGTTGTCCAAGATAACTAATGTGTCCGTTGGTAATTGTTTAAAAAAGCGATAATGATTTTGAAATAAGGTATCATCGGACATATCCTTTTTATCATCAATAAACTCTAATCTGGTAATAGTTTTACGCAGGTTACCGGCATACCTGATAAAGAGCACATTGTCGTATTCTTCTTCATACCGTTTCCCGAATTGCTTTGCTAATTCAGATTTTCCAATTCCGCCGATGCCCTCTAAGAATAAGCAAGGCGTTTCACTTAATTTCTGGTGGATTGCGCTTAGATCATCCTCTCGTCCATAAAATACACTATTCAGTGATGGAAAATGATAGTCTAATAGATAATCAGACAATAAGAAGCTCTTTTTCTTCGCCGTCTTTTTAGAAGGATCTCTTGAGATAAAGGTTCTGCTCATACCAAATAAAATACACTTGGAAATAAAGTGTTCCAGAGAATCATTATCTTCTGAAAGTTCCATCCTCATGGCGTATGAGATGGTTGTATCCTGCCAGAGTAACGTACTTAATTGTTCATTTACATAAGGTAAATCAACCATTTCCTCTAGGACATTAGCGACTCCCTGCTCCAGCTTCTCCAAATTTTCCGGCTTTGCATAAACAGCAACGATATCTTTTGAAACCTTTCTTATCCCATGTATAGTCAATCATTCAGAAGCCAATTGTTGAACTCAACAAGCTTGACCTTGATAATTGGGTGCACCGATTAATTAAGCAGTATAGCATGACCAAGAACCAATACTACAATATGGCTGTTATCATGCGACAAACCTTAGACTATGCCGTTGATAAGGGTATTATTGAGGTCAATCCATTATCGCAGGTGAAACTTGATGGCAAACGTCTATTCCGTAAGGTCAAGAAAAAGCCTGATGAAACACAGGTATTTCTGAAAGATGAATTAGAACAGCTTACAGAAATGGCATGGACTGATTTTCATAACCGTACAAAATGGTATGAACTTGCTCCATTAGCGGTACTCTTTCAGTTTCAGACAGGTGTCCGCATCGGGGAGGTATGCGTTCTCCGTTATGATGATATCGAAACAACCGATTACATACACGTACAAAGAATGTGGCGTAAGGAAACAAGAGAACTGGTTGAACACACTAAGACAGAATATGGCGATCGCAAGGTCTTTTTAACTGCTAATGCAAAAGAGATTATCGCCGCCGCTAAGAAAAGGCAAATAGAACTTGGTGTAGAAAGTAATGGTTACATCTTTTCAATCAATGGAAATCCTCTTAGTTATCGCTCCGTATCTGACGCATATGTCAAATACGGCAACAAACTGGGTAACATAAGGAAAAGTTCACACAAGGCGCGAAAAACGTATATTTCGGCACTTATCGATGGACAGGTGAATATTAATACAGTCAGGGAACTGGTTGGACATGCTGACGAAAGAACTACATTAGGGAACTACTGTTTTGACCGGCGAACACAGGATGAAAAGATAAGCATAATTGAAAATGCTTTGAACACATCGGCGTAATATAAACTGTGTTCAAAGGTGTGTTCACAAATTTAATCAATTTATATGTAATATCTTAACTTGACCACTTGCACTCAAAATCGAGCATAAAGTACAAAAATGACCAGAAACGCCGTATATACGGGCAAAAGAAAAGTACCGCCCCCAACGCTCTCATTCGTCAAAAACAGCACTTCAGTACGCGATCAGGGGTTCGAACCCTGGACACCCTGATTAAGAGTCAGGTGCTCTGCCAGCTGAGCTAATCGCGCATATATTTAGTTACAACGCAAAAAATATTATATAATACAGTTTTTGAAATTGCAAGTCCTTTTCGCATTTTCCTACAATATATTTCAATAAATCTAATTTTTTTAAGGCTGCTATCAGATATTCACCCGATACAGCCTTATTTATCATTAACCCCTTGTCATTATCACTGATCCAATATCTGTCCATCTGCAGAGATCGTTACCACCTGCCACGGAATCATTTTCCCGCAATTCTGCAGAGCCGTTACTGCTGCATGAGCGATACCGCCGCAGCAAGGTACTTCCATCCTTACTACCGTTACACTCTTGATCTCATTCTCCCGCAGAATCGCTGTCAGCTTCTCTGAATACTCTCCTTCATCCAGTTTCGGGCAGCCGATGATGGTCACATGATCTTTCATGAATCTTTCATGGAAATTCCCATATGCATAAGCCGTACAGTCCGCTGCGATCAGAAGGCGGGCTCCATCAAAATATGGTGCATTTACCGGGACCAGCTTAATCTGTACCGGCCACTGATTCAGTTGACTCGGCATTTCATCTGCTGCTTTATCAGGGACCTGAGCTTCTTCTTTTTCTGCCTTACGTTCAATAATATGCGCCTTCACCGCCGCTTCATCATATGCAGCCGCTTCCCGCTCTTCAAATGAAATCGCATCGGTTGGACAGACCGGCAGGCAGTCACCTAACCCATCACAATAATCATCCTGCAGCAGTTTAGCCTTTCCATCCACCATACCGATCGCGCCCTCATGACAAGCCTCCGCACAAAGTCCGCATCCGTTACATTTTTTCTGATCTATTGTTATGATTCTTCTTTTCATAATTCATCTCCTTTTCTATTTTCCCTGTCAACCATTTTTGAAAATGTCCTAAAATAATCAGATCATTAGCACCAGCTCACACTGGTGCTAAAATTATACGATCAACGCTGCGGTTGGCAGACGATTATCATGATGTTCCCAGAAT